>ERZ808051.158-NODE-158-length-88651-cov-5.536738_pt1 | contig 88651 bp, 77 predicted proteins | sample MGYA00380199_ERZ808051 | MGnify/ENA primary metagenome ERZ808051 (study PRJEB31490, sample SAMN06133391) | mouse gut metagenome | isolation source: J11 | host: mice | place: China: Chengdu | collected 2015-05 ... | reverse complement strand
TCACCTCATCCCCGGGACGAATATCCGCAAGCAGCGCCGCAAGCTCCGTGGCATGAGTGCAGGACGTGGTCAGCAGGCACTTTGCAGTCCCCGTCTTCTCCTCGATCCACTCGTTACACAGCCTCGTATATTTGCCGTCGCCGCAAATCTTCTGATTTTTTACACACTCCTGGATGTAATCCATCGCCTTATCCACATATGGCGGTACATTAAAATTTATCATACCCTCTCCTTCCCGGACGCTTCATCCCTGTGCGCTCCTAAAAGCTATTTCTCCACCCTTCGCGCTTTCCAGGCGCCAACCACCTCGCCCCGGATATTGTCGGTCACATGGCTTATAATATATTTGGGCCTTCCCTTCACTTCCTCATAGATTCTTGCAATATAGTGCCCTATGATTCCAAGGCTCAGCATCAGGAACCCGCCCACAATCAAAATCAGCAGAATAACCGTGGTAAAGCCCTCCACCGCCGTGCCCATCAGGAATTTTACAAAGGTCTGGACAGCCAGCACCGCGCTGAACAGAAGGAACACAATGCCTATAACCGTCACCAGCTGTAAGGGCAGGGTGCTGAAGGAGGTTGCATTGGATACGGCATATTTCATCAGGCTCCAGAAGGACCACTTGCTCTCGCCAAACTGCCGCTCCTGAACCTCGTAACGGACGGTTTCCGTGCGAAAGCCCGCCCAGAAGCTGAGCGCCCGGAAGAAGGTATTCCGCTCCGGCAGCGCCAGCAGCACGTCCACCACCTTGCGGTCCAGCAGCTTGAAGTCCGAGGACGCGCTCATATCCATCCTGACCAGCCTGCTCATGATCCTGTAAAACAGCCCCGCGGAAAGCCTGTGCGCCATGCTTTCCCTGCCGCGGCTCTGTTTGACGCCCTCCACCACCTCGGCTCCCTCCTGCCAGAGTCTCCACATCTGCGGTATCACCTGGGGCGGATGCTGCAGATCACAGTCCATCACAATCACTGCATCGCCCGTGGTCAGCTCCAGCCCGGCAAAAATACCGGCCTCCTTTCCGAAGTTGCGGCTGAATTCCGCCCCCTTAATGCAGGGGTTTTCCGCCGCCGCCTTTTGAATCTCCGAAAAGGTGGCGTCACCGGAGCCGTCGCTGATAAACACAAGCTCATATTCTATTTCGTTTTCCGCCAGCAGCCCGGCAAGCACCTTTGCCGTATTCGCTATATTCTGCTCCTCGTTATACGCCGGCAGAACGATTGATAAAAGCGCCATTCCAATACCTCTATTCCAGTTCCGTCTCTACTCTCTACGCCCCTCTGCGGGAAGCATTTTTCATCGGTTTACATTTTCGGTTTTAATATACATGACCCCGTCGATAATGCGGATAGAATTTTCGCCGGGGAAGCTGTCCATAGCCATATATTCCTCTGCATAATACATCTGCGCCATGGAATCGGCGGGCAGAATATTTAAGGTCGCCCCAAGATAATTGCTGATAAACGCCTCATAATTCCTGCCGGTGTACAGCAGCACATCCCCGCTCATACCGATCATATTACCGGTCACAGGCAGCGTGAGGTCCGTGGTGGGAAATTGCTCGTCCCCCACTACCCCCACCATTGCAATGGGAATCCCCGGATAATACCCCTTGGTCTGCTCAATTCTGTCCAGAAGGCGCAGGCAGTACGCATAAGTCTTTTCATAGCGTTTCTGCAGATTCGTGTAGGCAATGTTGTCCGTCAGCCCATAACAGAATATCAGCAGGAACGCCGCGGCAAACGCCGCCCACTCCGCGGGCACCCCCGCCCTCCAGACAGTGCCGCGCTTCTCCTCCGCCACGCCTGCGTTCCCGCCGCTGCCGTGCTTCTCCTCCGCCACGCCTGCATTCCCGCCAGTGCCGTGCTTCTCCTCCGACACGCCTGCATTCCCGCCGCTGCCGCACTTCTCCGCCAGCGCCAGCGCCCCGATCAGATACAGGACCCACTGATACCTCATCAAAAGATGGTAGTTCACGTCCGGCGATATCAGCAGTATCACATTGGTAACGACAGGAAGGGCAAGCAGGGCTATACCTATTATAACTAATACCGCTAAATTCTTCCACCATTTTCTGCGCTTTGCCATACAGACAGCCGCAAACGCCGCCGCTGCGGCAAGAAGAATGCAGGCACACAGCCCGAACCCGTTTTGAAACAGCACATTTCCCCTGAATGTAAATGCCACAAAATCCCGATACATGTCACCCAGGGCGCTCACAAGACGTTCCGCCCCGAAGCTGGACATGCCGTTGATCCCCTGATAGGTATCCAGCTCCTTTCCCTGTATTTTCAAAAGAACCTGCAGTATCACATAATAAAGCGCCGCCCCCAGCACGCCCATATAGAGATAACGCAGCGCCTCCGCAAAGCAGCCGCCCAGGGGACGCCGGACCGTCTCCCTCCGCTCCCTGCAAAATATCGCAAGAACTTCAAAGACCGCAAGAATCATGGCAAAAGCCAGGTATCCCTGATAGGTTCCAAGACTGAAGGCAAGGCACACCGCCCCCGGCAGAAATCCCCGCCGATGCTTCTTCGTGAACAGCACGGCAAGCACGGCAAGCAGAAGCGCCAGCATATAGCCGTCCAGGGTAAACACATAGGCAAAGGTGGACGCCAGCGCCGGAAACGACACCAGCAGCCCGCTGACACCCACCACCGCCCAGCCCGTCCTGACCTCAAGAAGCTCGCAAAGCGCCGCAGCCGTCAGCCCTAAAAACAAAAGCCCCAGCAGACCGATCACCCAGGGCACCGTAAAAAAAGAGGACGCGCCGCATGCCGCCATCAGAAACCATCTTCCCGAGGTAATCATATTTTGGTCAAAATACATGCTTGCCAGCCCGTCGTGATTGGGTATATCGCTGAGCAATACGGGCATATGGATCAACAGCCCCAACAGAAAAGCCGTTAAAAACGCAAGCTTCCACTCCTTCTTTATTTTTCCGTTTACGCTTCTCAGCGCCTGTGCTGGTGAAAGCATAATCCTCACCGTCCCTTCTCACCTTCCCGGTCTGCCCGGGCCTGCCTTAATCCGGCCCACTACTGCCGCCTTACAATCCTGTCAGCCCTTCCCAGCCGCCTGCCCCGGTTTCCTATTTTGTCAGAGAAAGCCCCTCCGCAATCCTCTCCGTAAGCATTTTGCGGCCGGTTTCATTGGGATGCAGCCCGTCCCGGCTGTAAAGCCTCCAGTCCTCCCATTCTTCATGGGTATAAAAATCATGATATACATCTATGACCTCCAGATCCAGCTCCTCCGCCAGCCGCAGGTCCGCATTCACATAATCCTCCAGGACACCTCCGCCGTTGTCCGTCTCCTCGCAGGTCTTTCCACTGACAATATACCATGTATAGACAGGCGTGATCATAACGATACGCGCCTGGGGATTAACTCTCCTGAACGACCTGACCGCCGATCTGACCGCACCCATAAAGGTGCGCTCGTCATAGGGCTCGTCCGGGTTTTCTATGGGCACGCCCGCGTGATAATCGTTGAGCCCCTGCTGAATCACAATGATCTCAACGCCGGAAAAATCGATTGCGTCCAGCCCGTCGATCACGTCCCCAAAGTACTCCGTATTGCTCTCCCGCATGGAAATGGACTGTTGTACGCCAAAATCTCCGGACTCCGCCGATTTTGCCAGCTCTGCCAGCGAAAACACATCCCGGGCATAATCCAGCCGTCTCTCCGGCTCCACCCTGGCGGCGCATGTCCCGCCAAACGCCCCGTTGTAAACGCTCTTTCCGAGAATTTCCTCAAGCCGCGCCGGAACCGCCTCCTCATCTCTGATCTCTCCGAAAATGCTGTCGCCGAAAATCACGATGCTTACGGGCTGCCTGTCCGTAAAGCTCTCCCGGGGCCGAAAGGAAACCAGAAACAGCGCCGCAAACAATGCCCCCACAACAATACCGTATATAATTTTCCGCCAAATTTCCCTTCCCTGCATTTTTCTCTTTCCAAGCCTGTCCGGGCACTATACGCCCCAGGCGCTCACCCTTTCCGCAATCCGCCCAGCGCCCCTGCCGTCTACCAATGCCCTGAGCCTGGCGCTATAGTCCCGGCGCAGCTCATAGTCCGCCGCAAGACGCATGATATGGCTGACCACCTCGTCCGCCATCGCCTCTCCCTGCACCAGATAATCTCCCGCGAAGCAGGTGAGCTTCTTTTCCGCAAAGCCCCTGACGAGCCTTTCCTGATTTTCCACAAAGGAAAAGCAGATAACGGGCACCCCCACCGCGCTGAGCTCGTACATGGTGGAACCTCCCGCCGACACTGCAATATCGCTCTCCCCCATCAGCTCGGACATATTGCCCACATTGCACAGGACATGCACGTTTTCATACCTGCCCTCAAGCTCCTTAAGCTCCGGCAGATGGGCGTTGTAAGCCCCGCTGACCACCAGATACCGCAGGGCACAGGCGCCCGGGTCCGCCAGCGCCTTCCTTAAAAGCAGCCCCGCAATACCGTACCGGTCGCTGCCCCCGGTGGTAATCAGCACCGTCTCCGCCTTTTTTCTGACAGAATATTCCACCCCCTGAAATTCGCCCCGGAGAGGAACATAGTCCGTACCCAGCAGGTACTCTCCGCAGACGGCGCCTGCCCCCGGCACACATGCCCTGACCTTCCCGGCCCCGGCAGCATCCACGCCGTCCGCATCCGCCCCGTAAAGGGAGGCGTCCGCAAAAATATTGTAATTGATAAGAAGATCTGCCGGCAGGTCCGTCAGCACCATATCGTCCAGAATTCCCACCGGGACACTCCGCCGTATTTCCCTTAGATAGCTGTGAGTCACAAAATAGCTGTCTGCCAGAAAAAAATCGGGAGCGCCCTCCGAGAGAAGGCGTCTCAGCCCGGGAAGCTCGCCCTCCATATGCCTGAAATCGGAATGCAGCACCCTGTATTCCTGCCCGCTTCGCTCCAAAACGGGTGCGGCGCTGTCATCCGCCGTAATAAAACAAACCTGCTGCCCGCGCCGCTTTAATGCCTGTGCAATGGAAATGCAGCGCATAACATGCCCTGTGCCGATTTCCCCGTTCGCGTCTGCCCGAATCCAAATCATACCACACCCCATACATCCTTCAGGTTTCCTGCAATACCGCCGTTAAATTCTTTTCATAGACCAGGCTGCCCGCCTCTGTCCGCTCCTCATAGCCCAGCCTCCCAAAAAGCGCTCTGGAGGCTTCGTTGCCCGGCTTCACCCTCGCACACAGACGCTTCGCCTGGGGGAAAATCTCACCCGCCAGCGCTTCGCCCGCCCTCAGCATTTCCTGCCCGTACCCCCTGCGACGGTACTCCGGCGCTATGCTGTAGCTGATCTGCGCGGTCTCGCCCGAAAGGTCTAACCGATAGATTCCCACGGGCGCGTCATTGTGCATGCAGATATATATTTTTCTGTCCTCTCTTTTCAGACTGTCCTCATACCAGGCGCAATGAGTCTCCCATGAGATCTCCCCCTCCGCAAAGGACTGGCTTCTGGTCTCGGGATCGTTTGCCCAGCCGAATACCAGCCGTCTGTGCTCCTCGCCGGCGGGAACCAGTTCTATATAGCCCTTTACGTTATCGGCAAGAACCGGCTCCCCTCTCTTTATCTCACGCTGGCAGGCTTTGCCGAGAATCCCCCCATACTCCCTGGGCATCAGCCCATAGCCGGGACGGATGATACGTATGTTTTCTCTTGTGAAGGCCTCTCCCGCCCCGATATCCTGCACCGCAAAAATCGACCGCCGGAACACAACGCTGCTTTCCTCCTGGCTCCCCACGCCATAAAAGACCCTGCCCAGGGCCGCCTCCGCGGCCCGCACATCCCGCACCATGGCCTTATACTCCTCAGGCGTCATGGAAAAGGAGGCATCCGGATTCTCGATTTCGCGGCTGATGCAAAAATGCTTTTCTATGACTGCCGCCCCCAGCGCCACCGAAGCCACCGCGCTTAAGGAGCCCATGGAATGATCCGACAGACCCACAGGAATATGAAAGCGGTCCCTCATATCCTGAATCGTTCTCAGATTCATCAAAGCCGGGTCCGCCGGGTAAACGCTGGAGCATCTTAACAGCACGAGCCGGCGGTTGCCCGTCTTATAGACCGTCTCCACCGCCTCCTCTATCTCCTCCAGGGTCGCCATGCCTGTAGACATAATGACGGGCTTTCCCTTGGACGCCACATACTCAACCAGCGGCAGGTCAACCATCTCAAAGGAGGCAATTTTATAAAATTCCAGCCCAAGCTCCTCCAGGAAGTCCACGGAAGTGGTGTCAAAGGGCGTGGACAGAAAATCGATTCCCACCCTGTCCGCCTCCTCCTTCAAGGCGCCCTGCCACTCCCAGGGCGTATACGCCTTGCCGTAGAGGCTGTAGAGATTTTCTCCCTCCCACGTGCCGTTTTGAACCTGAAAATATCGATTGCTGCAGTCGATAGTCAAGGTGTCCGGCGTATAGGTCTGAATTTTTACGCAGTCCGCGCCGCTCTCCTTCGCCGCATGAATGATCTCCTTGGCGCGCTCTATGCTCCCCGCGTGGTTTGCCGACATCTCGGCTATCATATACACAGGGCAGCCCTGGCCAATATAACGATTTCCTATCTTGATCTTTCCCATAATATTTTCCTTTTACAATCAGACAATCTCTGGACAGCGCAACCTGCTCCACGGCGCCTGTCCGTCCCTGATGCGCCGGCCGTATACGCGGTGGCGCTCACTCCTGATGAAGCAGCCGGTATTTCAGCTCCGCAAGCCTCCAGTCTTCCTCCGTGTCAATATCCTGAATCTCCATTTCCGACAGAATCAGAGGTATGGTCCTTTTCATCACCATCACATTCTGTTCCCGGAAGCTCTCTACCTTCAGACAGTAAAACTGTCCCGCATCATGATAATAAGGCTCCAGGTCCTGTGACCGCGCCTGGGCGTACTCGGGCCACTTAAACTGTACGGCGCCGTCCTTCACGATCACACAGCGCTGCGGCGGGAAGCTGAATCTTACTACCGGGAGCACGCTGTCCGCACCGTTTTTCTCCAGAAGCTCTGCCGCCTCCCGAAGCCTCTGTGCAGTCACAAAGGGCGCCGTGGGATAAATGCAGCACATCACATCGAACCGCTCTCCCCTGCTCTCATATTCCTCAAGAACCTCTCTCAGCACATCCCTTGTGGCGGCAAAATCATCCGCATTCCTGCCGCTTCTGAAAAAGGGAACCTCAGCCCCATACCCTTCCGCGATCTCCGCGATCTCCTTGTCCTCCGTGGACACCATCACCGTGTCAAACGCCCCCGACGCCAGCGCCGCCTCAACGGAATATGCCAGAATGGGCTTCCCGCAGAAATCTCTGATATTTTTCCGGGGAATCCGCTTGCTGCCCCCCCGCGCCGTTATAACCGCTATCCGCCTCATAACATCCTCCCTGTGTAATCGAACCTGGCCGCTCTACCGCCCGAGCCCCCGTCTTACGTTTCTCACCAAAAGCTTTAATCTGTAATACAGGTAAAACCGCAAATCGGACTTTCCCTGCAGAGCAATGAGCCTCTGTTCCTCCCTGCCCGTCAGCTCCCGGTAGTAAGGATTCTTCTCAAAATCAGGAAAATATTTCTCCGCTCCCTCCCGCAGCTGCCTCACAAAGGAAAGCTTCGGATGCCTTACCCCCTGCATATAGGAAAACAGAGTAATCACATAATACAGCTCCGTAAACCGATACTCAAGCTCGCTGCGGTACTGCTCCAGAAACCCCCGGTCCCTGTACTCCTCATAACAGCGAACCATGGCTTTCATGCGGTCCCTGCACCGCTCCTGGGTGACGCGGTGGACGGTGGACTTATCATGCTGATAATAAAAATACATGGGCTCCTCCACCCGTTCAAACTGCCTGAAATACAGAGACCATACCATTGCCGCACAATTGTCCTCGTATAAGATTCCCTCCGGAAAGCACAGCCCGTTTTCCCTTATCACACTGGCGCGGTATATTTTAACCACCATGCTGCCGGGGCGCATCAACAGCCTTTTATGCCTCTCCTCATCCAGCACGCCGGTCTGCTCCGCCGTATTATTCCGGACGATTTCCCCGATCCGGAAGCACTGCTCCGATACAAGGCTGTAATCGCAGCCCACCAGATCGGCTCCCGTCTCCTCCGCCCTTGCCAGCAGCCTGGCATAATAATCCGGCGTTACCCAGTCGTCGCTGTCGATAAAGCCGATCCACTCGCCTGCCGCCTCCTCCAGCCCCCTGTTTTTTGCAGCGCCCTGGCGCCCGTTCACAGGACAGGCAATCACCCTGACCCTGTCCGGAAAGCTGCGCTCATACCGCCGCAATATCTCCAGCGAATTGTCCGTGGAGGCGTCGTCCACCGCTATGATCTCCATATCCTCCACCGTCTGGCGCACCAGAGAATCCATGCAATATTCCAGCTTATTATCCGCCGCCATATTGTACACCGGCACAATGACGCTCAGTTTCCGCTTCATAGGCTGCCCCTCTCGATGACCGCCTTACCGTTCTCAATCCGGTAAACCAGGTCGCACTTTTCGATGGTCTGCAGCCTGTGGGCAATGATAATCAGCGTCTTCCTGCCATGCAGCCTGTTGATGGAATCCATGACGGCCGCCTCGGTGTCATTGTCCAGCGCGGAGGTTGCCTCGTCCAGCACCAGCACCTCCGGGTCATGATACAGGGCTCTGGCAATGCCGATGCGCTGTCTCTGTCCGCCGGAGAGCTGAATACCCCTCTCTCCGATGCCCGTGTCCGCCCCCTCCGGCAGCGTCCTGACAAATTCGTCCAGCTGCGCCTCTCTCAGCGCCTCCCAGAGCCTGTCCTCATCGATCTCATCCTTCGGCACGCCGAACGCCACATTGCTGCGGATAGTACCGTCCAGCATAAAGATCATCTGCGGGATATAACCGATATTTTTCAGCCATCCCCTGTAATTTTCCCTCACGTCCCTGCCGTCCGCGTAAATCGTACCCGTCCTGACCTCCAAAAGCCCCAGGAGAATATCCACTATCGTGCTTTTCCCCGAACCTGTGGTTCCCACGATGCCCACCGAGGTCCCCACCGGAATGGTCATGTCCGCATGATCAAAAATCAGCCTCTCCCTGTTGGGATAGGAATATGTGATATCCTTAAGCTCGATGCTTTTCCTGACAGGCAGCTTCTGCACGTCCTTGGACGCAAAGGACATATCCACCTTTCCCTCGTCTATCTCATCCTGCAGGTTATCGCTGACACCCATAAAGCAGGGCTCGCAGTAGGCAATCTGATTCATCTGCTGATTGATGCGGTTGACACAGGGCAGCAGCACAAGCGCTGCAGCCGCCAGTGTGGTAATGGCATCCAGCATGTTTTCCGCCGGCTTTCCCAGCGCCACCTGGACGATCATGTAGCCCATCATCGCCGCCACGCAGACCGCCTCCATCAGAAGCTTGGGAATATTATTGTACAGGCTGTATTTCTGAACCGCATTCACATAGCCCCTGCCGCATTCCCTGTATGCCTCCACAAAATACTGCTCCTTACCGTTTACCTTTACCTCCTTGATGCCCTGGACGGTCTGGGATATCCACTTAAAAAGACCGCTGTAATATTCTCTGTTCTCCTCGCCGGCCCTGTGCATAACGGGCTTTAGCACCACCTTTATCAGAACCATCAGAAGCGTGATCACGGCTGCAAGGGTTATGGTCATGGCCCCGTTGGTCGCCAAACAATAGCCCCCGATAAACAGGGACACCACCCCGTCCGACATGAGCTGCAGTATGGCAAGAATCATGGCGTACATATTGTTCACGTCGGAGGTAATATTCCTCTGCACCGCCGCCGTATCCGCGCTTAAATAAAATTCATAGCCCCTGCGCAGATAGTTGCGCATCATACGCTCCGAGGTGCGGAACTGATTCGTATACACGAAGGCAAAGGTCAGTTTTTGCTGGAAATACAAAAAAATGTTCTTCACCGCAAACACCAATATGAGAAGGACCATCACCATGATGGAAAAGCTCTCATAGCTTCCGCTGCCGGACAGCCTGTACATGGCTGCCACAGCCTTGCTGTTCTGAAGCGCATTGGCATCGATGATCACATTCACCGCCTGCACAAGCATCCCCACTCCCGCCGTCTGCCAAAAAGCGCCCACAATCATAAGAACGATCAGCTGCGCCATGGTTCTTTTCTGCTTTTTATCCAACAATACTCTCAGTTTTTTCAGTATCTTAATCATTACAGCCTCTCGAATCCAATGTCTCTATATCTGTTCATTCTGCCGGTGGATCAGCGGTTCTTCGTAGGCGTCCATAAAGTCAGGCCCCAGCCGCACGGTCTCATCCGCAAAAGAGATTCCGCTCATTTCCGTGAGCACCCCCACTGCCTTCTTAAATCTCAGGCCCGGGAAAAATCCAAGCAGCTCCATGGGCACCTCGGCATCAAACTGCGGGTACTCCGGAAACAGCCTTCTATAGTCCAGCCCGTCTCTCGGATGGGGCTTGATAAATATCGCGCCCTCGGGCTCATACATGGCAATCACATCCCTGAAGATCCTCTCCCTGATTTCCGGCGTGCAAAGCGGTTCCGTCAGAATCAATATCCTGCCGTCCCCCGAGCACTCCTCTATCCGGCGCTCCAGACTGTCCTTGTCCCGAATAAAGGCCTTCAGGATCAGCTCCTTATCCTCCTGCGTCAGCCTGTCCGACAGCGCCTTCCTGGACTGCTCCACATATCGGGGACAGGGATACCGGATCGCCGAAATATCGTTGACCTCCATATCGATACAATACTTTCCGTAGCCGTTCTGCACAAATATCAAATTCAGGTACATGGACATAAATGCCTTCAGCTTAAAATGCCCACGGTTGTCGTAGCGCGCCGCGTCAAAATTTTTCAGGCAGTTCAGCCCGTCCTCTACGGCATGGTAACGGATCTTATTCCGGTTCAGATAATATCCGATGGGATCCGAGTCACAGTACACATAAACGTCACGGTACTCTCTGAAATCCACCGGGATATACGGCGCCTCCAGCTCCGCATACCTTTTTGTAAAACGGATGCGGTTTCTGAAGTTCCCCATAAAGCTTCCCGTATCCTTTCGGAAAACGGCGAGCTCCGGGAAGAAATCCTCTCTCTTTTCGTCAAATTCTATGACCCGGCCAAACAGCCCAGTGCTCTCCACACGTTCCTTCAGACTTCCAAAGTCATTGGACATTTTAGACAGCACAAGGTCGGCATGTCCCCTGCTCTCGGCAGGCAGCGCCAGCTCCTTTAAAAATGTCACATACACATGATAATAGGTATGGCAGACATAAATCCTCAAATTCATCCGAGGCTCCTCTGACTCTATCGTCAATTTTCAATCCTTCGTCTCAAAATATAATGCTTTCACAATCATTTTATTTTACCAGAAAATGACTCTCCGGTAAAACATTATTGCAAATATTTTCAAAAAGAACCCCAAAATTAAGAAAAACGCAAGAATTGCCCCGCCTGCTGTTTACCGCCTCCGGCAGGCACCCCGCTTAGAAATGTACGACAATATAGTCTCCCCTGTCCACAATGGAGCCCTCTCTCGGAAAACCGGGCAGCCCCAGGGAATAGACCTCTATTTCATGATAATTCTCCGATTCCGTATAAGGCGTCAGCTCATGACCGTGCATGGCAAAAAAGCGCGCCAGCTCCGAATCGTCGCCAAAGGCGTTGCGCCCCCACTCAATGACGGACAGCTCGGGCGTCTGCGCCACCCAAACGCCGTAGCTGCGGTAAAATTTCTCCAAAAGATGCTCGTCCAAGGGGTCTGTCCAGCGCTTAAGCTTATAAAACGTCTCCGACCCATAGCTCACATACGCATCCGCAATAATTTCCCTGGGAACCTCATACTTCCCCGTAAATATCACCGGCTTGGAGGTATCAAACCCCTTCTCCAGCTCCAGCGCAATCTGCCCCACAGTCTCCACTGCCGCCTGATACTTCATCCAGTCCACATAAAACCAGCGGTTCATGTCAAAGCACTGGTTCCAGAGCACCGTGCACAGCACAAGGAACACCGCACCGCCCGCCGCCCTTGAAAACGCCCCTTTCGCCACAGACTCTTTCCGCCAAGCCTTCAGCCCCTGAACCGCGTACACCAGCAAAAAGGCTCCGTAGCCGCATATGAGCGGCAGAAACTGCGCCGTGCGGTAATAGGTGGCCTTGCCCTCGATCACCGCCAGAAGAAAGCACACCCCAAAGCCTCCCACGGTCAGCGCCGGAATCCACGCGCTCCTCTGCCGGAGTCCACGCCAGACCGAAAAAACAAGCATGAAGGCAGAGGCGTATACAAAAATTTTGACGGGATAATAGGCGTAGGCAAACACGCCGTACATCACATAGAACCGCCTGGCCACCATGGCAAATTCCGCTGCGGCGCCTTCCTCAAATATCCACCCAAGCATCTCCGTGACAGAACGCTGTACCGCCTCATCCCTCATGCCTCCCAGGCCGAAAACCGCGATCACCAGGGAAATCATCGCGCTGCGCAGAACAATTGCCACGACGGCAGCTCCCGCCGCCGCAGCAAGAGAAAAAAACACCCTTCCCGGAACGCCCATATACTTTTCCGTCAGAAGCACCAATATCACACCCAGCAGCCATACGATCATAAAAGATTCGTAGCAGCCCAGGGCAATCCACAGAAACGCCGTGCTCCCAAGCCCTGCCGCCAGCAGACGTAAGCCTCCTTTCGCTTCCCGCTTCCCGCTTTCTGCCTCCCGCTTTCTGCTTTCTGCCTCCCGCTTTCTGCTTTCTGCCTCCCGCTTTCTGCAACCCGCTTCCTGTTTCCTGTCTCTTTTAAATCCCGAAAGCTCCTTCAGCTCCTGAAAAAAGCACAGACTGAGCCCTGTACAAAGATAGCCCACCGACACGCCGTTGTGCAGATAATAAGTATACACCTCGCTGATCAGGGGGCAGGAAATAAAAATGCAGCCGAAAAAGGTATAGCCCCAAAGAGGCACTCTTTCCCCGCAGACAGAGCGAAGCAGGCAGCACCAGACAACCGCCGCCGCCATCAGTATAAGCACCCCGGCAAGATCCGTCATAAAGGGAGAGAACTCCGCCACATGAAACACCTTGTTTGCCAGATACAAAAACCATCGGCCCACAATGGCGTTCAATCCCTCCTCAAAATAATAGGCATAGGGCGTATCGTCGATGCCGACCGTCTGGTGGGTCACCAGAAATCCATAGCTGCACACCGCCGTCAGACTCAAAAAAGCCATATAGATTTTATTTCTTAAAAAGAATCCGAACCCGTCGCTCCATTTTTTCAATTCCTGCATGTCTTCCCTCTCTTATTCCTGTGGGCAATGAAGACCAATTAAACGAATCAGCGCCTGCGCATAGAGAAACCTTCCGTTGTCACCCGGATGGCAGCCGTCAACCAGATAGCTTGCGCTGTTGGACGCATCGATTCCCAGGTCATAATAATTATTCATAAGGATTACGTCCGTATCCCCGGCCACGCGCCCCGCCGCCTCCACATAATCCGTAAGTCTGCCGCCCACGTCGCTCTGCTTCTCCTGTCCCGCAGAGAAATACTCCACATAATTGGGCGCCGCTAAAATAATAACCGCGTCCGGATATGCCGTCCGCAGCTCCCTGATTCCGCTTCGGAGCGCGCCCGCATAGGCGGCGGTATCATAAGGGTCCTGGGGATTATCCACCGGCGCGCCGCTGAAATAGTCGTTAAGTCCGTAATTGACCACAAAACACATCTGCTTTCCGTTGTGCTCCTTTTCATAAAAAGCCTCCATCTCCCTGGGGCAGACGGCTCCCTCCGGCAGCGTTACGGTCTTTTGCTTAAGAAAGCTGTCCACAATGACCGGGAAGGAATACAGCTCCGGTCCCTCGAAGACCGCCGGAGTCCCCCCCACGCCAAGATTGTATGCCTCGCAGCCTGAAAGAGCTGCGACGGCGTTGGGAATGGAGGCAGAGTCGGTATAATTTCCAATGACGCTGTCTCCGAAGAAGACCAGACACCAATCGGAGAGATCTGTGGACGCCGGAGCCGTTCTCGCGTGAATAATCTTTTCTTCCAGACCTGAAAACGTGGCGGTATAATTATCAGCCGTCAGACGGTAATTGGAATCGCACAATGTCAGAAGGGCAAGATGCCTGGCAATGTCTCTGTTTGCCACCAAAGGGGCGCTATAGTTTCGGCGATTGAGAATGAGCCAGTCCTCGGCTCCCGCAAAATAAAACTCCGCGTTACCGTGCGCCAGCACTGTCTCCGCCAGCTGTCTGCAGGAGTTCAGCTGCCGTTGCGCACCGCTTTCGCTCTGAGACGTCCAATACTCCATGGAGGGAGCGTTCAGAAGGAGCTTAAAGGTCGTGTCGGGATGAGCCCCAATCAAGTCTCCCAGGGCGCCGAGACCGCCCGCCCACTCGGGAAGCAGCTCCAGAGCCACAAGGCTGACCTCATTCCCGCTGTTCAGGGCGGCCTCCAGATAATCGATCACATCCTCTGCATTCCGGATGCAGCCCGGCACCGTCGCGGTTTTCAGCCCGAGATACAGCGAAAAGAAGTCCTCGCCGACAGCCTCCCCCCCCACGTCCTCATAAGGAACCATGGAGAAAAACACGGCGTTATAATCCGCCTGCCTCAAATATTTCAAATCGGCTCTCTTGGCCCGGCCGGATAAAAAAAATATAAGACTGGCGGCCGCTGCCGCCACAAGCGCCACAGAGACGGCAATAACAATCATACTTTTTTTGGATAGCCTCATAAAAACTCCTTTACTAAACCGCAATCATTATGTCACGCTGAACATACCGCTGCAATGCCCGGCTTCAATATCTCTGATAAAGCACTGCCTGTTCATCCCCGGCAAGCTTGACAAACCCCGCCGAAATACACCTCTGCTCGATCTCTCCGCCCGGCGCCACACAAAGATAACGGCATTGCAGGCGCTCAAAATTCTGCAGCACATAATCCGGCATACAGCAGCTTATGCCAAAGCCCTTGGGAAGCGCATACAGAAGCTGCCACCGGGTATTCACCGTCTCTCCGCCCGTTATGTCGCTGAACACCCACATCACCGAATTATCATAACCGGGCTCTCCTTCCTCCCGCAGCTCCATACTTACATCCAGCTGCTCCCGCCAGTGCTCCACCTGCGCGGCCCTCTCCTGCCTGATGAACGGGACCTGATAGTCATACGGGTCCGCCGCCATATAGATATAAAAGTACGCAAACGTTACTCCCAGCAGCACCGCTTTTTTGAAGTACCTTGTCTCCATCAGCGCCACAACAAACACTGCCGCGGCAATAAAGGTAAGCAGATGCTTGCTGCCCTCCGTCAGCTTGTACATCAAAAGCAGGGCGAAGGTCATCGCCACAAAGCTGAACGCAAGATGCCCCTGGATCACCAGCCTGTTCCAAACCTGCCTGCGTTCCTCCGTGGCCTTCTGATCTTCCGGCGCCTTCTGTTCCTCCTGTACCTTCCAATCTTCCGACTTCTCCTGTACCTTCCGATCTTCCGACTGCTCCCGTACCTTCTGATCTTCCGGCGTCCTCCGTTCCTTCCGCGGCTTCCGCCCCTCCGGTCCGCGAAGCCTTCTCAGCCTTCTGAAATCTGCAAGGCTCTGCCCCAGAAGCACCGCCATGCACACCATATATCCCGCGAAAAAAGCGCCCGACGCCAGCCCTGTCCGGAAGCCCCGGCCTGTGTATTCCAGAAAGCTCCTGCCCATATAGTACAGCTTTCCCAGCGTATAGCGTATCCCCTCGAACAATCCGTCCTCAAAAAAGGCGGACACCCAATCCGTAAAAAACAGCGGGGCAAAGTACTCCGCTCCGAAAAAGTGTTTAATCGCCGCATAAATGCCCAGTGTCACACCCACGGCCGCAAAAGAACCGACCGCGCCAAAAAGGCGGCTTTTCCTTATCCAGAGATACGCCGGAAGCAGCATAAATAACAGCATATACGGCCGCATCAGCGTCATGACCGCCGACAGCAAAAAAAGCAGCGCCAGCTTATATGCCTTTTCCCGATTTAAATAATTCACCGCCAGAGAATAAAAGATGATCAGCATACTGAAGCAGATAACCTCCGGCATCGCCGAAAGCATGTACCGGACAAAGGGCGTGTAAAGACAAAAAAGCAGGGTCAGAATACCCAGCTGCTTCCATTTGGGCTTCACCAGCCAGACGAACAAAAAGACCGCAAGCGACATTAAAAAAATATTACAGGCAACCGGAGACATCATGTTCCAGCCGAACAAAAGCCCCCATAAAATCCAGGGAAACACAAGGACCGGGCTCCACGCCGCAAAGGACAGCTTCAGGGCATGGCTCTCGTTGAAGCCAAAGTAACCCCGGGGATACCCGTAATTAATGATGCTCTCCACCTGCTTGTAATAAAAAAGCTCGTCGTTCCACTCAGACTCCGGAAGATATACCTCCCCCAGCGTCCGCTCCTGCATGGCACAGTATACCAGACAGCAAAGCAGCGGAAGCAGCGCCATAAGCACCGACTGCATCAATGTAACGTATCTTTTTTCCCTTTTCCACCAGGCAATAAATTTATCCAGTAAATTTATCATAGATTTACCTTCTCCCGAATGACGTACTGCGGAGAGTTGTTCAGGCTGATGTAAATACGCCCGATATATTCCCCTATCAGCCCCAGCATAAGCATAATCATTCCCCCGAAAAATACGATTGCCGACATGGTGGAGCTGAAGCCCACAGGCACCGCAGGATTTACCAGCCGTTTAATGATCGTGTAAATACCGTACAGAAACCCCAGCGCCGCGCTCATGCCTCCCATGGCCGTGGCGATCCGCAGAGGCTTCACGGAAAAAGCGGTAAAGCCGTTAAACCACAGCCCCGTGAGCTTTTTAAGGGTATAGCCTGAGACGCCCTCCTCCCGCTCTCTGTGATTGACCAGAACATTGGTGATATTCCGGGTGGCGCGCAGCACCAGCCCGATCACATAGGGATAGGAATTCTCATAGCGGATCATATCCTCCACCACAAAGCGCTTCACGGCAAAATAGCTGGACACATACAGCTCCTTGGGCTTCCCCAGCATGATGCGCGCCATGCATTCGTTAAGCCTGCTGCCCATATTGCGGAAGACTGAGTGCTGTTTGTGCTCATATTTCGCATAAACCGCGTCATAGCCCTCCTCCAGCCTGCCCAAAAGCTTATCCGCCTCGTCCGCCGGAGTCTGGCCGTCGTCGTCCAGGCACACCACATAATCCCCGTCCGAATAGCGCAGCCCTGCCATCAACGCCGCATGCTGCCCGAAATTTCGCGCAAAGCTGATGCCTCTTATATTGTGATGCTTTTCGCAAAGCCCCCTTATCACCTCAAACGTATTGTCCGGAGAACAGTCGTTTACCAGAAAGATATCGTATTCATATTGAGGCATGGTCTTCATTTTTTCTTCTATCTCTGCAACCACATGAGGAAGCGTATGCTCAGAACGGTAACAGGGAATGACAAAGCTTATCTTTTTCATATTTACATTCTCACTTCTATATTCGTTGCCCACTTTAACGGGGCATTTATCCCACATGCACAGCCGCCGTCAATCCCCCACGGCCGCCATCCAGACGATATCCCGGTATTCACCGTCTATACAGACGTCTCCCTTCAGGAAGCCCTCCCTGACAAAGCCGGCCTTTTCATAGCTGCGTATCGCCTGAAGATTTTCTGACAGGACGCGCAGATAGACACGGTGCAGCCCCTGCTCCTCAAAGCAGTACCGCAGCATCAGCCTGGCGGCGGCAGCTCCCGCACCCCTGCCTCTGGCGTCGGGCTCCCCTATAAAGATACCGTACTCCGCCTTGTTATGGCGCCTGTCAATATCCCGGATATAGACGCTTCCCAAGGGCCTGTCCGTGTCCATATCGCAGATGATCATCTGAACCACCCTTCCGGTCTCCACCATATTGCGGACCCAGCTTTCATGCCCTTCCCTGGTAAAGGGCTCCTGATAAATAAAGTTCCTGCGAACCGCCTCGCTGTTGCGCCATGCCACGATCAGATCCGTGTCCTCCCGCATCATCAGCCTTAAATAAATTCCCGCGTTCTCGTCAAAGTACTGATTCATATCCGCCCTTCCGCCGCAGGCTCAAATCCTCCTGCGCTAACAAAACCCATTGCAAAGCTCTATCACCCTTGATATCTCGTCTTCCCTCATCTCCGGAAACAGAGGCAGCGTCACACAGTGCTCCGCCAGCCGCTCCGCATTCGGGCAGTCGCCCCTTTGTCCGCCCAAATGTCTGTACGCCTTCTGCAGATGACAGGGCACAGGATAGTGCATGTTGCATTCCACATCCGCCTGCGCCATATATTCTATAAATCTGTCCCTCTCATCCACCTGGACTACAAAGAGGTGGAACACCGGCTCCGTATTTTCCGGATGTGCCTGCATAGTGATCAGAGGATTGCTGATCTCCCTGATATAGCGCCAGCCGATCTCCTGACGGCGCCTGGTCCACTCGGGCAGATATTTCAAGCTCACGGATAACACCGCTCCCTGCAGACCCTCCAGCCGGTAATTATACCCGATCTCATCATGATAATAGCGCACATCGCAGCCCTGGTTTTTCATGCGCGTCATATGCCTGTAATATTCCTCCCGCCTGCAGGTAACGCTGCCTCCCTCCCCGAAGGCATAGAGGTTTTTGCCCGGATAAAAGCTAAAGCATCCCATCTCGCCCAGCGCCCCCACATTCCTTCCCTCAAACCTGGCGCCGTGAGCCTGGGCGCAGTCCTCCGCCACAAACAGCCCATGGCTGTCCGCCACCGCCTTCACGCCCGCAAAGTCAAAGGGCTGGCCATACAGGTGGACGCCAATAATTCCCTTCGTCCTGTGGGTAATCTTTGACTCCAGCACCGCAGGATCAATTTCCCATGTATCCGGCGTACAGTCCGCAAACACCGGACGCGCGCCTGTATAGGAGACGCCCCACGCCGTCGCAATGTAGGTATTAGCCGGAACAATGACCTCGTCTCCCTCTCCCACGCCAAGGGCAGCCATAGCCAAATGCAGCGCGGAGGTTCCGTTGTTGACACCGCAGGCGTAGGGCACGCCCACATACTCCGCAAACTCCCTGTCAAAGGCATCGGCAAACCTGCCTCCCGAGAATGCGGTTTCCCTGCAGACCTGCTCGATTGCCTCCTGATATTCCGCCCTGTGCATTTCATAATCTCTGGTCAGATCTATTCTTTTGATATGCGCACTCATTTTATATCTCCTATTCCGGCCGCCTTCGCAGGGGCGCCAAAGCGCAAGCACCCCCGCGGCTTGGCGTTCCCTATATGCCCTCCCGTTTCGGGACTGTCAGATATTCTTCCGGATGTAGAACTCACGGAACAGTCTGGCGATCTGGACCAGGTAGTTGCAGACGGTCTTAAACACCCTTACCGTGGTATTATAATCCTCCTGCCACTCCACAGGATAGTCCAGTACGGCTACACCCCGCTTCTCCGCCCGCAGCAGAAACTCTATCATATAGAACCAGCCGTTATCCCGGCTGCATCCCTCCACCAGCGCAAGCGCCGTCTCCCGCCTCACAAAGGTGAAGCCGCAGATGGCGTCCGTAGACTTCATTCTCAGGAAAAGCTTCAGCAGGATAAGCAGCCCCTGGGAGGTGATTTTCCGATACCACCTCCGCCCCCTTGTGTCGGACTCCCTTGCAAAACGGCTGCCGTTGATGTATGCGATTTCCGGCTGTGTCTCGAATATATGGAGCGCTTCTCCCAAATGCTTAATGTTCGTGGACAGGTCTATATCCATATACCCCACGATCTCTCCGCAGCTGAGCTCCACTCCTCTGCGGAACGCCGCCCCAACACCCCGGACGGCGATCCTCTCATACCTGACATTGCCGTATTTTTCACACAGCTCTGCCGCGATTTCCGGCGTCTCGTCCTCGGACCCGTTATCTACAATTATAATCTCGTAATCGGAAAATTCAATGCCTTCCAGATATTCCACCGTGCGGGTGATTCCGCTCTCCAGCCGAAGCCTTTCGTTCAGCACAGGGAAAATAATCGTCAACCTCATTGTGTCAGCTTCTCCACTCCTTCTATCACATAGCGCTGCCGCCTAAAGCTCATATTCAGAATAACCGATAAATACTTCAGTATCAGGGTCAGCATTACCGACACCATAAAAAAGCCAAAGGAGATCAGCGCCATCAGGGACATCCACCCCTCAACAGGGCGCACCTTGCTGAAAACCGAATAGACGACCCAGCCAAACATCACCAGAATCACTCCAAACAGCACGGCGCTTACCGCCATGGATATCTTCTCCAGCACATCCGTGAAGATGATAATGGTATCCGCCGCCAGCGTGCTTCTCTTGATACGCTCCTCCCGGTTTCTGGTCTTTTTAGCCGACTCCTTATTGTCATAGACGATGGTGTCCGTCTTCAGACCGCAGTTCATGTACATCGCCTTACGATAAGGAACGTATGTGTTCATCTGGTTCACACGGTTGACTGCCCGCCTTGAAATGACCCGGAAGCGCTCCTGTCTGATCTTTCCCCTGTATCTGTTGCCCCAGTTATAGACCTTGTAAAACAGCTTAGAGGAAAGGGGCACGCCGAACTTAGGCGCGGCTGCAACCACGTCGCAGCCCTCCAGCGCCCTGCGGTATACGTCCATGATCAGAGACGGCTCAAAATCCAGCTCACATCTGTCAAATTCAAACAGGAAATCGCCCACGGCAAGGTCGCAGCCCGCATTCATGGCGCTCTCTATCCCCTGATAATAGCTCAGATTCACAAGACTCACCACCGGCTTTTTCTCCGCGCCCTCAATAAATTCCCTGACCCGGTCAGTGGTGTCGTCCATACAGCCGTCGTTGACGCACACGATTTCAAACTTTTCAAAATTATCCCACATCACGCTGCATATATTCTGAAGGAAGCTCTTGACCGCATTTCCCTCATTGTGCAGATAAACCACGCAGGACACGAAATTTTTTTCCTTATTTTGCAGCATCCCTCTTTACCTCCAGGCTCCCGCCGCCTTTCGCATTTATCCCTTTTCCAAAAACTCGTCCAGATCGTAAACCGTATTTATTTTCCCGGAAAGCACGCTTAAAAACGTGGGCTTTTCAGAGGCATACCGGATCACCGTAGGACGGGAATCGTCCACCTCTGAGGCCTTCAGTATCGGCTTCACGGAAAACAATGATTTCTCATATGTGAAGGCATACTCCTCCCTGACATATTTCCTCGTCAGCGCCGCCATGTACTCCCAGGCGCTGTCCGGACGCTTCTCACAGCCGTTGCAGTTCTTAAGCCATCCGCCCCCGCAGCCCTCCGGCACACAGGCAAACTGCGGCGTGGACTCATAGCTCGTGGTGTGAGGCGTAAAGGTCACCGAGGTCAGGGAATGCCAGCCGGTCTTTCCGAAAGGCATAATGGAAAAGAAGGGACCGTCCATCACCGTCAGCCCTATATCCCTGAGCCGGTCGTTGACCCTGCAGAGAATTATTTCACACAGCTCGTACTTAATGTCAAAGGGAGCCGCCTCAACGCCCTCCGCCTTTTTCAGCACCTGGTTCACGGAGGCATAGGAGGCGTTCAGCACAAAGGGCGACTCAAACCGCTCCTCCTGCCCTCCCTCCTGCAGCGCGCAGACTTCAAAACACTCCGCCCTCTTTACAATCCGCTGTATCTGCCTTCCGCAGAGCAGCTTCACCCCGGAATACCTTTCCAGCTCGGCGAGAAAGTAATCTCTCAGGATGGCGGCGTCATAGGTATACTCCTTTGCCAGAAAAGCCCCGTCGCAGCTGCCCGCGTTAAAATACCTCTCCACGGGCAGCGGTTCGCAGGGAATTCCCGCATCCCTGCAAAATTTCTGAAATTCCGCTGCATCCGTCCAGGAAAAATGCATCGAGGTGGCATACACCTGTTGAAATTCCGAAAAAACGCAAAAGGAATAATCCTCGGCAAAGCGCCTGAAGTACCCGGCGGACTTCATTGCCGTAGAGAGGGAGCGCGGATAGTGATACCCCATGTGCAGCCTGGCCTGATTGACATAGGTAGCCCTTGAAAAGGGCGCGTCATCGATCTCCAGGACAGTGACGCTCTGCCCCCTTCTCGCGCAATAGAGCGCCGAATACAACCCATATAAACCTGCTCCTATTATCAGCCTGTCCACCATCAAAGTTTATTTCCCTCTCTTTTCGGCGCCAATTCTCGTCAGACGGTACTCGAAATCCCGCCTGTCCTTCGCCGCCATTACCTCCAGTATCATTCCCGCAAAAAAAGACTGCACACCCGCCAGCGCCATAAAGCCGCATACGATCAGCGTGGGGAACCGCGGCACCATGCCGGTTCTGATATATTCCCCCAAAATAGGCAGCATAAACGCCAGCGCGACCGCAAACAAGGCCATGCACAGCAGTGAAAAAAAGCGAAAGGGCCTGTAATTTTTGTACAGCTGCAGCATCTTGCGTATCACCCTCATCCCGTCGCGGTAGGTGTTCAGCTTGGAAACGCTGCCCTCCGGGCGGTCGCGGAAATCCACCACCACGTTTTCCACCTGCATATTATAGTTGACCGCATGAATGGTCATCTCCGTCTCTATCTCAAACCCCTTGGAAATCACGGGAAAGGTCTTCACAAACTCATAGCTGAAGGCTCTGTAGCCCGTCATAATATCCTTGATATCCGAACCGAACAGCCTGTTGATGCCCCATCTCATAAAGCTGTTTCCAAAATTGTGGAAGGGTCTCTTATTTTCCGTAAAATAGGTGGAGGAAAGCCTGTCCCCTACCACCATGTCCGCGCCGTGCCCAAGCACCCTGTCAACCATGCCTCCGGCACAGTCCAGGGGGTAAGTGTCATCCCCGTCCAGCATCAGGTAACACTCCGCATCGATTTCCCTGAACATCCTGCGGATCACGTTGCCCTTTCCCTGCTGATACTCATGACGTACAACGGCTCCCTCCGCCTGCGCAAGCTCTGCCGTCCTGTCCGTGGAATTATTGTCATACACATAGACCGACGCCTCCGGCAGCGCCTCCCGCACGTCGCGGATTACCTTTACCACCGTCTGTTCCTCATTATAGCAGGGAATTAATACCGCAATTTTATCCATGAGATACACCTCCTCCCCTTAGGCCTCTTTCAGTAATACATGGCCCCTGTCATATACTTCCCAAAATACAGGATGCCGCAAACCACATGCCAAAGATAGGCAAGCCATTGGGCCGCAAGAAGAAGCCTTTGCAGCCCCACGCTCTTTTCTCCCCCGCCGCGCGCCCTGCCAAATACCTGCAGCGTCTTCCGGGAAAGAAGGAGCAGCGAGCCCATATGACAGAAAAACGCCCCGTACATATAGCCCCAGGAAAAATTAAAATCAAACTTGCGAAAGCCCTTCTCATAAAGCAGAAAGGTTTCCGCCAGCCCCACAAGAAACAGCTGCCACGAAAAACGGTACAGCGTGTCCGTCTTCAGCTCTTTGAAATTCAGAACCAGCACAAGCAGCGGAAACGCCGCAAGAAGACAGACGGCGAGAGGTATATTGTCACATACGTTTATCCAGACATCTCCAAGGCAAAAGCCCACGCCGCCCTCCACTCCCTCCGCAGGCACAAAGACACCCCGGTACTGATACAGAAGGTTCAGAAATGTTGGAACAAAGGCAAGACCCAGCTGCACTGTGGGCAGAAAATTGCGAAAGCCCGAACGAAACAGACGGTACAGCATGATCAGCCCTGCAGTGCTCACCATAACAAGGGTAAAGCTGGGTTTTGTCATGGTTGCCGCCAGCAGAAACACCGAAAACAATATATAGTCCGAAAGCCCCGCCTCTCGGCCCTTCCCCTCGCCGCGAACCGGCTCAGGCCCCTTTTCATACGCCGGCAAAAGCCTTACATACCACAAAAAGGCAAGGATCGCAAAGGGTCTTGCCGCCATGTATGTCGCATTGTGAAAGGGATTGGGTGAAAATACTCCAAGATAATTGAATTTGATCCCCGGCAGGTAGATCCCCCTGGGAGGATAGAGCATGGAAATAAAAAACAGAGACACCGCCAGCAGACTCGTCCAGACGCCTTCCCGCCAGCGGCGCTCTCCGCCCTGTAAAACCAGACGGTTAAAGCCTGCCTTTACGATCACAATTGCAAGACTGTTCAAAAGCATAGTAGCAACCGCCACAGACAGCTCCGCGCCCGCAAAAAGATGAATAAAAGCAGACAGCTTGAAAAACACAGGGTACGGAAAGCTGTATCCGCTGTCCAAACCCTGCATCTCCAAAATATATGCTTTCATGTCCGACGGGTAATGCTCGGGAGTCCCCAGCGTCTGTCTGTAAAACAGAACCAGCGTCACGGCAGACACTGCCGCCAGCAAAACCATAAACACTGCCCCGTCAATAATACGATCTTTTTTTACGCGGCTCATAATTTGTTCCTCTTTAAATCAGAAGCGGCAGGCTGCGGCCTGCGCAGGGCTGCCGCCGCGTCCGTTACCTTCTGTAATGAGCGATCACCTTCTCCACTGCCCGGATGACATCCTCCACATCCTCATCCGTCAGGGAATAATACAGCGGAAGGCTGCATACCTCATTATAATACTTTTCCGCATTGGGGCATAAGCCCCTCTTATAGCCCAGCTTTTCATAATAAGAATGCCAGTATACCGGCAGATAATGAACCTGGGAATAAATGTTTTCCCCGTGAAGGGCATCAAAAAATTCCCGTCTGCTGCAGCTTAAGCGCTCGGGCACTATACGCAGGACATACAAATGCCTTGTGGTATCCGACTGGGGAATCTCCTTCTGTACAAACACTTCCGGCATTTTTGAAAATGCGGCGTCATACCTTGCCACGATTTCCTTCCTGCGGGCGGAAAACATGGCAAGCTTGTCCAGCTGGCTCAGAAGCAGCGCCGCCTGAAAATCCGTGATGCGATAGTTAAAGCCCAGCTCCACCTGCTCGTTATACCAGAGGGCATCGGAGGGATTGACCATCTCCTCCCGGTTACGGGTAATCCCGTGGGTGCGCAGGCGCGCCAGCCTGCGGTAAAGCCGCTCATCATTGGTTGTAACGGCGCCGCCCTCTCCGCCGGTAACCGTCTTCACGGGATGAAAGCTGAAGCATGTCATGTCCGCAAGGCTGCCTACCGGAGCGCCGTTATAGCGCGTGCCTATAGCATGGGCCGCGTCCTCGATCAGGCAGAGTCCGTGCTTCTCGCAGATTCTTCTGATTTCTTCATGCTCCACCGCCTGCCCGGTAAAATCCACCGCCACAATCCCCTTTGTCCGGGGCGTTATCAGCCTTTCCACAGATGCCGGATCGATATTGTAGGTCTCCGGGTCGATATCCGCAAACACAGGCTTCGCCCCGCAGTAAAGAATACAGTTTGCCGACGCCGCAAAGGTAATGGAACTGACAATGACCTCATCCCCTTCGCCAAAGCCCGCGGCGATCGCCGCGAGATGCAGTGCCGCCGTACCGTTACAGACCGCCGCCGCATACCTTGCCCCCGTTTCCCGGCAAAGCCTCTCCTCAAGCTCCCTGATCCTGGGTCCGCCGGTCAGCTCGTTGCTTTTCAGGGTTTCCACCACCGCCGCAATATCCGCGTCGTCTATATACTGCCTGCCATAGCTCAAGGGCCTTTCCCTGACAGGCTTCCCGCCAAAAACTGCCAACTGCTCCATATTTTTTCTCCATTCCGGTTCCGTTCCGATACTTCCGGACTGCCGCCTGCGGCAATTGGGGTACGCTCTAAGAACTCCGGCGCCTATATGCTCTCCACTCCGAACAGAACCGCCCCCAGCACCGTTATCTTACATGCGGACAGCTTGACGCATGCCTGCGCAATGGTCTTCTTCATGGTTGCGTCCTGCCTGGCCGCCAGCACCACCATGTCTGCGTCAAAGGCCGCCTTCGCCGCAGCCGGCTCAACGATAATATTGCCTGCCGCCACCGCCTTATACCTTTCCGGAAGCGCATTTCCCACCTGCTTCGTAAAAGCCCTCAGCTCGTTTTCCTTAATGTCGCCCACAAAGGCTATCGTGCCCTTCTCACACTGCATGGCGCCAAGTATTCTTTCCAGCGAGAGCGCCAAAGCCTCCACACGGCTGTCATATTCCGAATCCCTGACTGCAACGCCGAATATTTTGCAGATCAATCTGTCTATTGCGTTTTTCTTTTTCCCTGACGGCACGGGCAGCTCCGCCAGAACATCCATACCATGCCCGATTTCTTCCGCGCTCTTTAATCTGCCGGAAAGCATGTACTGCACAAATAAGACGCCCGCGCTCAAAAAACCGCCCAATACTGTCGCAAGTATAATCCACTTTATGCCGTTCTTAACCGCAGCGCCCATATCCACGATGGGCTTTTCAATATCCTCTTCCCTTTTCTTCCACTCGCGGTACTCCTCATTAAGCCCGTAGACATTTCGCATTAATTCCTTTTCTCTGGCTTGCTGATTCACCTGATACTGCTCCCGGTCCGCATTGATCTGCGCATGGGCCGCAACATCGGACACCTTCACCGAATGCTCTCCCAGGGAGGACTCTATAAATTCCTGTCTTGTTAAAAAGGCCTCTCCGGCAACCTTCAGCAGCTCGTCACAGTGCTCCTTTGTATCCGCTATGACATGGATCGTGATGGAATATCTGTTGGCATCGATATCCGCCCACAGCACCTCTTTTAAATATTTCAGCTCACCCACGTCAAATGTAAGCTTCCCCATTACATCCAAGTAAAAACCGCCCGTATAGTAATCATAATACGCATAGGTGATCTTATATGCCGGATTCTCATTCTGGATACTGCTTCCCGGCAGAACCTGATAATCCGTGTCTATATAGAGATTCGTGGAAGCCACCCATTCATTATGAGGATCTATCTTCATCAGCACGGATTTATCATTATATTCCGTCTGAAGCGTCAGATTTCTCTGATTCTCGTCCATTCTCCGCTCCAGAGCCTCTCCCTCCGCCTCATAGCTTGCCAATGTATCCCTGTATTGAGCGTTCAGTTCTTCCATTTTTTCTTCGTCATAAAGTCCCTGGATATTCATGGCAAGCTTAGTGCCGCCTATCGCCACAGCCGCCACTGCCGCCACAACCAGCAGCGTCCTCCACCTCTGACATACCTTAAACAAAAGAGTACCTAAGTTGATTTCATCTTCGTATTGATTGTCCAAAGTACCATATCCTCCTTATACCATAATCTCATGCGCTTCAGCGCATATGGAATCAATAGTTGACACAATGTCCTCTTGTGTCAACATTATACCATAATTCATGCGCCTCATTGCACATGGAACCAATAGTTGACACAATGTCCTCTTGTGTCAACATTATACCATAATCTCATGCGCTTCATTGCACCTGGAATCAGAAGCCGTCACGTACAAATGATACAACAACGCGGTGTAAAACACAAGAAAATATTTAAAGTCATTTATCCTCAAGCTCCACCGTTTTCAACAGCTCCCTGATCTGCTCCACGCTCAGCCATTCCGAATTATTCCCTGAGCTGTATGAAAAGCCCTCCGGCACAAGCCTGCCGGCAGGCTTGACCTTACGGCTTTCGCTCCAGACCATCTGCGGATATATGATATAGTGATTGTCATATTCATAGGTTCTGGGCGAGTCCTCCGAGGTAACCATTATCTCATGCAGCTTCTCCCCCTCACGAATGCCGACCTCCGGCATTTTGCATCCCGGAAGCATGGCCTCTGCCAGGTCCGTTACCTTAAAGGAAGGAATTTTTGAGATGAAGGTCTCTCCCCCTCTTGCCTCCTCCAAAGCCTTAATAACCAATTCCACTCCCTGCTCCAGGCTGATCCAGAACCTCGTCATGCGATAATCCGTAATGGGAAGCTCTGATGCCCCGTTCTCGATAATATTTTGAAAGAACGGGATAACCGATCCCCTGCTTCCCGCCACATTGCCGTAGCGCACAATGGAAAAGCAGGTGTCCTTGCTGCCCGCATAGGCATTGGCGGCAATAAACAGCTTATCGGACACAAGCTTTGTCCCGCCGTACAAATTCACCGGATTCACCGCCTTGTCCGTAGACAAAGCCACGACCTTTTTAATTCCTTTATCCAATGCCGCATCGATGACATTCTGGGCGCCGTTGATATTCGTCTTGATTGCCTCCGCCGGGTTATACTCACAGGCAGGCACCTGCTTCAGCGCCGCGGCGTGTATGACATAATCAACCCCCTCAAACGCGCGGGCCAGCCTGTCCCTGTCGCGAACATCCCCTATAAAAAAGCGAAGCTTATCTTTATACTTCGCAAATTCATTCTGCATGATAAACTGCTTAAACTCATCCCTGGAATAAATGACAATTTTTTTTGGTTCGTAGCGGTCCAGCACATATTTTGTAAACGCCTTGCCAAAGGTGCCTGTCCCACCGGTAATTAATATAGATTTGTTATTCAACATATGTCAGCCTCTCTTTCATAAATCGATCCACATATTTTCCCAAGATGCAAAAATTTTTCCAAATTATAGCATACAATAATAAAAAAGGCAATTCCGCATCTAAAACATTTCTCGCTTTTCTGACGGGCTTTTTTTATCCGAGCATAATATGCCTTAGCTTTACATTACCGTATTCGCCATACATTGGTCCGTCAATATATTCTACGCCTTTCCTTTCAACAATACTCATTTATTAAAATTCTGCCCGCAAACAAATACTCGAAATTTGCCGCCGGCTTTTCAGGATTTTATCAAATTATATTTTCTGCTTTCCATTCCTTCCGCTTCCTTTCGCAGAGCTTAGTCTACCTTTTCTGTATAACATCATATACAGCACCCAATGCCAGGGCTGTGTATATTTTTTCATGGCATAGGCTATTCCCCGTTGAAAATAGTCTTCAAAAAACGCCGCCCGCTCAGGGTGCTCAGGCGCAGACCTAAAATAGCTGACATTATATCTTAATGCCTTCTCCGGCTCATATTGCCTGTAGTGAAATGACGCGCAGGACATATCAAATAAGCGCTTTCCCTTTTCCGAGTTTATCAATACCAAGGATGTGCCTTTACGATGGCTCATGGTCTTATCCAGCTTCTTTATCCCCCAGAAATCGGCTATTGTTATATCAGTATGAATTCGCTCCCCTTTGAACCTGCATTCATGGCATGAAGGCCGCAAATATATATTTTCCAGAAATCCATTCATAAATTTATCAAAAAACGCCGGAATATGTGTCCTTGTTCTTTTGGCAAAAAACGTTCTGGTTCCTGATTGCAGCCCGCTGGAATGCCATCCCGCGTCCTTGATCCGAAAGCTGATATTTTGAAACGTGTCATGATATTTATCTTCCAAAAAGCCAACCCAGTCTCTGAAAACCTTCGGCGAAGGCACTCCATGACATATAAAATCGCATAAATATAAATTATCATATGGCCGAGCCAGATAGCCGTGTATCGCCTCACATTCGCAGGGCGTTCCGGCAAACAATACCAGGCTTCCCTTTTTAAGAGCTTCTTCTATTTCTTTAAAAACATTCCCTAATGTGCTTTGAACATATTTTGACTTACGCAAGCGCTGCAGATCCTCCCTGCTGCGTACACCTTGATGAAATACCTCCGCTTTCTGATTGACAGCGCATCCGTAAACCACCCCCCCCATTTCAATAATTCTCTCCGCAAAAAGCGAAAACGCTCCCCCCGATGAGCTTTGCCCCAAAATGGCTTCGTCAGTATGCCATCCGCCATATGCAAGAGGAAACTGTTTTTTTAAACCGCTCTTTGAATAACCCTGGTCCTGATTCGATTTCTCGCAGGGGCAGGACCTGGTACAGCGCTCACATTGAACGCAGCGCTCCGCATTCACCTCCGGATAAAGAAATCCCTCCTCATCCTCCTTCATTTCTATACAATGGTTAGGGCACACGGCCGCGCAGGCCCCACATCCGCAGCATGACTCTTTATTACTGCGGGATTTTTGATTTTGTATTTTAATCATAGCTATCCGGGATATTCTCCTTTAAATACTTAAGAGCGGCTTCTCTTTCCTTCATTATGGCCCCTCGCGCATATGCCTTGTCATAAGCGGCATGCAGCACGGGAGACTTTTCCGGGTCCTGTATATTAAAAAGCTCAATGATATTATTCATTCGCTCCCGAAAACGTTTACATTTAACAAGATACAGCTCTTTCTCAAAAATCAGTGAAAAAATAATTCCGTGGTACGAGTTAGTGCATACATAATCAGCGCCTTTAAAAAATCCCACAAATTCGGACGGGTCAATATCGATATACAGTTTATCGACCCCTTGTCTTTTATAGCCATACCTGCTGATTTCAATGACCCTTTTCCCGGTTTTTTTCTTCAAATATTCCGCCACCTTATATATTCTTTCGTCAAACTGCATCATATAGATAAGGATGTAATCCTTTTCCGAGCGGTCAACTTTATAAACTCTGCTCCAGTCATCCTCATTCAAAAGAAATACAGGATCTATCAACCTGGTCACTGAACAGCCGGCAGCCTTTTCACATTGCACGCCGGATAATCGTTCCCTCACGGAAACGCTTCTGAATTGGGGAAAATATCTTTTGATTCTTTTTTGTTGAAATGCCGTTAACCGATCCTCTCCAAAGCTGGCGGCATATGACATTTTTACAGAATCCTTTTCCGCAAAGCCAAGGTAATAAGCCCTGTCAAACCCAAACGTAATTTGAGCGTTCCAAATCTGATCGCCGCCTGCAATATAATGCGTACATCCGGGAGGATTCTTCCGAAGTGCCGAATATGTATAATACTTCCGGGATAAAACCATCCTGTCCGAGCACCACCTCTTAACTCTGGCATATCTTGATAATCTTTTTCTGAAGGTAGTGATGCCTACCACTGCTTCACGAGGATTGCCTGTAACAGGAAAAAGCCTGATTACATCGCATAATACAATGAACGGATTCCTATAATTGATCATTACGGAATCCGCCCCACATTGTTCACGCAAAAATCTTTGAAGGGCATATGCCTGTAATACTCCCCCAAAATTATTTACAAAATGAAATGTAATGATGCCAACCTTTTTCATCCTTTGTTTTCCTTTATAATATCTGATATACCGTCACATGACCCGATGAAAATTTTTTGGTTATTAATGACTCGTCAAACCTAAAATCCGGCGAATAACGATTATCCTGTATAATATACGATACTCCCTCCGCTTTTAGCGTGGCCAACGCATTCATATCGCTTGCATACAATTCTGACAGCAGGCTCTTTCTTCGGTCCCTTTCCTCCGCAATAGAGCTGTTGTATTTATCATCCAGCCGCAAATACTGAATAATATCCGCAGCCTCCATATATTGCTGTCGTTCTGAGAAAATAGCGTAATAATAAGAATTTATCTTGTTTCCCTGACATTCCCTGTCGCTGACAATGACACTGTTCTCATCGGAGTTTTCCCGGAGCCATTCTGCCGCCAGAGCTTCGTCTCTGTCAAAAGCATAACCGGAATACGACCATGTTCCTTTCATTTTATCTACGCCTTCCGCCACATATTCGGCAAGCGGCTTGCCATACAATTTAAAAGCAAAAGCATATAACCCGATCAAAAGGAAGCAGACCGACAGACTGTTCACTATTCCCGCTGCCCATACCTTTTTACATTTTAATTCGGCCATTACCTCTTTACATATTTGTATGTTGAATAATAGACATGGAATAACCGCAGCAATGGCGAAATACATCTCACTGGCGCCCCCTGCGTCAAAAATAAACCACAAAATCAAACCAAATATTGCGGCTGCGCACATAACGGCAATATAGTATAAATTTTCACGCGTTTCGCTTTTCCTGCGGTATCTTATCCACAATATAAGATTCATTACCGAAAGCAAAAACCACCCGGGATTAGCATAATATATCTTTTTTATAAAGGTTAAAAACACATTGACAATCACAAACGGACTATGGACCAACTGCAAGGCTTCTATGTCCCGCACCTGCATCACATTTAATGTAAGATTATCTCTGTATTCATACTCTCCTGTCAGAAACCTGAACATTCCGGTACAATGCACTCCAATTACTAAAAAAATACACAAAATACTGATGCCGTACAAAAAGGCCTTTTTATATTGCTTTTGAATCAGCTGCCTCAGACAGACCAGCCCGGGTATCATCAGAATCACCAGAGAAACAGGCTGCTTCGCACCTGCCAGACATGCCCAGAATAACAGGCTTATGAAAAAATACCGGATATCAAATTTTTCTTTTCCTGCCTGCTCCAGAAAAAATACAGTAAACCATACCGCATATGAAAACCCGATGTCAAACCCAAAGGGACCATTGACGGTATGCCACACATATGTAATGACAGACTGTTCCTCAAAGCCCGTAGTCAGCAGAAAAAAGCATAAATAAAATAATTTATACTTCCCCGCCCCAAGCCTTGTCAAAAGAAAGCTCACACCGCCTATCATCAGGATACATTTTCCCAATGGGTACAGAGGAAACGCCAGTTCAAAGATGCTGATCCCCGTGACCTTCCCCAACAGGGCAATGTGCGCGCAGGAAAAATAATGATAATATAATCTTGTACCTGCAAAATAAGACGCTTCCGGCGGAAAACCGTTTTTCAGGGCTACCGAATTTGAACACCAATACTGAAGATCACGATTAATTTCCGTAATTCCGCTCACATTTCCCAGCGGCGATACATTACTTCCCGCGTAAAGCAGGAAGCATAACAGCAAATATAAACAGAAAACAAACAGAACACCCCAGTCTGTTTTTTGTCCGGAAACGGCGGCGCTGTCTTTCCTGCAGAATAATTCCACACAGCAAATAGCGGAAACAACGGCAATAATAATCGGCGCCGCCTGTTGAATATGCAAGCCCCATATAATGAAGTATTCCAATATGCTTATGCCGTAGCCCACCGCATATGAAAGAAAGATTGTGTTAATAAAAGAATATTCCCCTTTAAAAAGCCTGTGTGAAATTGCATTGCCAGGTAAATATATGACAAAAACCTGCGCCAATACAAACTTTACAATATTAACAGCCGAAATATGAAAGGCGGCTGCAGCACAGAGCGAATAAATCAGCGCTGCAGCTAATACAATGACTATCCCTGAAGAAATCATTTTTTTCTTAAAGAACAAATTTCATCCTCCCCGCCGTAGAAGCAGTACCTTCTCCCATGCAAACCAATCCGACAGCGCTTTTATCTAACCGGGTACTCCTCGAAGCAAAAAATTAATTTTTGTTTTTATCCTTTCGGGCTCCATAACTTTAATTACAATATCCGGAGAATGCCCAAACACAATACAGTTATCCGGAATTGTTTCATTGACCAGACAGCTGTTGGCAGACACAATAGCATTGCTCCCAATCACCGTATTTCCCAAAACCGTGGCATTTGCACATAACACTACGTCAGAGCCCAGCTCAGGATATTTCGTTTCGTCATTTCCCGGGCTGCCGCCCACTGTCGTGCCCTGATATACAAAGAGCTTATCACCGTATTTGGCTCTGCCCAAAACGCTCCCCACCGGATGCTCTGCCCAAAAATGGGCAGGAAGCTCTATTGCATAAAACCAATCCACAGAACACATTATTTTATTCAGGAAATATACCTTGGAAGCCCATTGTTCATCGCCGCTTCTGCCTAATTCATTAGAAACGAAATACAAAAAGACAGACCACTCTACCGTATGCAGATAATCCACCGGTAAACCGTGAAATACGGGCTGCCGCTTAGTCGACGGCCTCCGAGCAAAGCATTCCTTCCAACGAGCCAGCGCCCTGCCGACACAGCTCAGGTTGAGCTTTTCGCCGTCTCCCGCATTCATTGGCCAATAGCTGCCGCACTGCTTCTCTATCAGCCGTGCAAGCATCCCTTCCTCCTGAAAGCTTTCCATGTCAGTCTATGCTCCTTTTCTGCATATCCGCCAATCTACCTCTTATCTATCTGACAGTTAATCATAGATGGCATTTTTCAAAACCCATCTTCCCATGGCATCCTTTTCAAAAAGCTCTTTATTATAAAACTTATCCACAATCGCCCAGAATTCCGTCCTTGTATATCCGCAGAACCTGCAGAAATCCTCCACACATTTAGGGTCAAGCGCATGGTCCCTCTCCTTGACGATCTGTTTTGCTTCTTCCCGGGTCATTATTCCGTACCGAATAAATCTTGAGGTATAATCCGTAGCCGCCCCATGACCGAATTTAGGGTACTTCATCCACGAATGCACAAGATATGCCCTGGAATCGATCTGATCATAATTTTCCGCATGATGTGCCCGGTTCCACTCATGAGTCAGGTCCTGGAAGCCTCTGGATTTCGCAAACTGATAATTTCTAACGCTGTTCCACTGCTGAAAATAGCTCAGGTATATGGGATCTAATTTATTCAATTCCTCGGCGGCAGGCGCCTCCGTCATTACTAAATCCTCCTCCGTTACGCCAAAGCCCAATAATTCTTCCCTGCTGAAATCACTGGCAACGCCGTTGCTTACCTGACTGCGGGCAGAATATGTTTCCTCGTCCTCGTTTCCGCCATATTCAAAGCTTACGTTCTCCCCATATACCAAAAGCATTGTGTTAAACTTCAGAGCCATATGCAGAGGAAAGGTATATATAAACCTGTCGATATACCATGTAGGCTTTCCGTACTTTTCAAACATGGCTCTCATCAGAATCTTTTGTGCCTTAATATTGGGCTTGTAGCTGATAATTGGGACGCCGAACTCCTCGCTGATATTCTTTATATTGTGAATCCCCGCCTGTGTCATTGGGAAATTATCCTCAACGGAAAACAATATGGGATTCATATGCATGACTTCCTTCATGATATGGACCTGATAATGGCTGTCCTTCCCTCCTGAAGCGGCGATTGCACAATCATAATTTCCAGGGCCATTACAGCCCCTGTATTTATCGCAAAGTGCCTCCAGCTCCTTCCAGCGTGCCTCCCAGTCCACGTTTTTCCGGTTTTCATAATGTGTGCACGCGCAGCAGACCCCCTCCTCATTAAAGGTAATGCCCGGTCTTGTATCCGGCATGGTACAAATTTTGCAGTATTTCATATCAGTTCCTCCTTTTTCACTTTATATAAGACTGGAATTTCTGATTATCCGGCAATTCTCATAAACCTCCCTGAAAGCTACCTTTGTTTTAAAGAGATATTCCGCGATAACGGACATCAATTCCAGATCGTTCTCATGATCCAAATCAAGAATGCCTGTATCATACATTTCTATTATCTCTACATGCCCGTCCAGCACCTGTCTTCCCGACATTAGATGCTGAGGGGAATACGCATATAAAGAAGCATTCATATCATAAATGTCCGGCGCCTGCTGTCTGGCAGTAAAATCGGATTCACATACTTTACAAAATCCCTTTTCCGCTCTTTTCAGCTGATTAAAATACGGATTTCGTCTTGCCGCCACAACCGAAGTCGTCACATCGGCTCCTGTACGAATATGTACGTCAATTAAATTTTTAATATCGGCTGTCGTGCGAAGCGGAGAAGTAATGTCCAAATCAACAACCATATCATATTCACAGCCTTCTCTGTTCTGCATAATATCCAGACAGCTGCGTATGACATCTATTTTGCCAACTGTATCCCCGCCAAGCTGCTGGCTGCGTTCAATCAGCTTAACAGGGCGTATCCCATTGCCTGCCATCATGGAAAGCAGCTCCCGGCTGTCAGAGTTCACAACAATGTCGCATGCTTCTTTGCCATGCCTCTGCAGATAGAGATCTATTGCAGACAGCGTATAATACGGAAGCGGATTCCCGGCAAAGGGCTTAATATTCTTATTTTTAATCCCCTTAGAGCCTGCCCTGCCGCAAATCGTAAAAAGAATTTTCATTTTTATACCCCCCATGCCCGCCTCTGGCGGGCACTGATTTCAATATTGGGAAATTTACCTCCAAACCTTACTCCTGAATCTTTCCCTGTGTCAGGTTCAATACACGGACTGCATGCGCAATATCGCTGTCCGTTTTTACCCTGCCTTCTATCATATCAAGGAAATGTGTCAGCTCCCTGATTTGATAATCATCGCGTGTCTCATTAAAATCAATTATTTCGCCTGTCCTCATAAACTCAATTCTGTTGCTTACAAGATCCCCGCAGACGGTATCGCTATCCGTTAAAACCATAATCTGGCGGATGGTTTTTCTGCCAAAGTAATCCAGGTGCAGCTCGACGATTTTATCCGGATATTCCGCAATATAGACGGCATAGTCCTCACTGTCTATCTCAAGTGCCGACTTCCTGCCGGACATATAAAATATTTTCCGCGGCATTCCAATCAGAAACGTCAGATAATCCCATTCATGAACCAAATCAATCGAAACGCCTCCACCCAGCTTTTTACTGGCGCTGTATGTTTTGCGGTAATCTATGCCCGGACGCCATTCCGGCAAATAGCTTGATGAGATGCTTCTAATGGATATCGCTCTGCTAAAATCCACATGCTCCTTTAAATACTGAATCACCGCATTGTATCTTAACGGGCAGGCTACATAATAGACCGCGTCCTTTTTAATACTCAGCTTCTCCGCTTCGTTTATCTGGCTCACGGAAGCAACAGGCTTTTCAATAAAAAAATTCCTGCCGTATTTTGCGGCTTTGCTCAGGCTTTCCAGGTGACATTCCGTAGGATTTGTTATAAAAAACGCATCATACTCGGTGTCTATCTCCTCAAAATTCGTATATACCTTCCTCAGTGAAAGTCCTTCATCCCTCTTATCTGCCCCGGCGCTATGCCTGACCGCATCGATACTCAACGCTATTCCCCGCTCGCTGCAGACCGCCCGCAAATTCTTTATATGGCGCCTGGCAATAGAGCCTATTCCCACAAAGCAAACATTTAACGAATTCACGTTTCCTCCTCCAGCGTATCTATCAGCTTCAATATCTCCAGATCCTGCGCAAAGCCATATTGAGGCTGTCGGTTGTTCATGACAACCTCCACAAATTCGCGAATTTCGTTTTTATAAGCATTCTCCACTACAAATGCCCTGTAGCCTTCTCTGTGTTCTTCGGTTTCATACAGCTGAACTTGATCCAGACTGTCCGTTTCCATGTTGTACTCACACAGAGAATCCGGCGTCCCATTCCACCGCATATATCTGTGCTCCCCATAAATTTCCAATCGTCTTACCGCAACCGGCGAGACAACGTCTATTATGAGGGCTCCTTTATTTCCATTCTCGTGCTCTATCTGGATGATATAATTATCTCGGTAATCAATACGCAATTGCGTCATTTTATCTGCAAGTACATGTGTGCCTGCAGCCTTTCCAAATGTGCGGATAAGCCAGGGAAGTTCTATCGCCATGATTTCTCTGCAGCCGTTTGTCCTTTTGTCACCAATGAAGAATTCCTTATAGCTTTCCCACGGGTGCCAGTCCGGCAGGTACTGTCCGATATGGTACACATAATTCCACTGTCTGTCTTTGCTTACCCTGCTTCTGATATAATTAATTTCCTCACGGTAGAGAAAGGTCGACGACAAAAACAGCTTGCAGCCTTTTTCCCATGCAAGGCTTATATTTCTCTCATAGCCCTCCGGCACAAGATTAATCTCCGTAAATACATGCCATTTGTTCTGAAGACACTCTGTGATAATAGTATTGTGCGAAAGAGGCGATGTACACACAAAGGCCGCATCGATATCAAACCCCCTGCCCGCCTTCACAGAGTCCATACATTGAATCTTGAACTGTTCCTTTGCTTCCTCCCTGCGGTCTGCTCTCCCGTCCACACCAAACACCCCAAAATCCGGGAATAATTCCCGCAACAGTCTGATGCGCCTCTTTCCCATGGAGCCAAGGCCAATTACCAGCACATTCATGCGGCTCACCTCCGCTCCACAGAGGCGTAAATTGATAGACTATTTACCCCCCCCCCCTAACAAAAATTCAGCCATTTGAAAATCCAACTCCACATCAATATCAACACTTCTTTTTCGATCCATAATGAATGCATATTCCCTTTCATTTTTTAAATAAAGACTTTTATGCTCATAACATATTTTTCTAATGTATAAGGCTCCGTTTATCCTATAATATTTCTCAAGCTGCTGCCTGGGTACGGCAGCTTCCTGATTTTTCCGAAACTGCACCAGGGACAGATCGTCTGTCAAAGTCATAAACCACAGCGGAGAATGATCCGCCTCGCAGACGGAAGTCACTGCATCCGCGTTTTTATCCCGAAACAGCTTATATCCATTGACAATATCCTCCGCCTCCCTGAGCGGGGAGGTGGGCTGCAAAAGGCATACGGTTTCAAAGAATTTCGCGGCTTTTAAATATCCGCTCAGCACTTCCTCAACCGTATCCCAGCTTCCCGCATTATCCCCGCTCTGCTCCCTTGAGCGCAGAAAAGGCACGGATGCGCCATATTGCATGGCAATATCCGCATAAAGGCTGCTGTCCGTGCTGACCATGATTTCATCGAACAGTCCGGATGCCCTTGCCGCATTGATGCTGTACGCCAGCAGCGGAATGCCCCGAAGTTCTTTTATATTCTTATCCTTTAATCCTTTCGAGCCGCTTCTCGCAGGAATAACCGCGATATTTTTCATTTTAGCCGTTTTCATTCCAGAACCTCTTTTTCAGGTTGATACTTCCGTTCAGCACCGTTTCCACTGCCTTTCCCGCAATCCTTTCCGCGGCATGACCATCGCCGTAGGGATTGTCATGCCTTCTGCATTTATCCCGGATTTCGTCGCTCAATGCCATACGGACGGCGGCAAGAATACTCTCTGTATCAGGTTTGCAGTTAACGATGCCCGCAGACTGAAGCCTGCCCTTCTGTCTGTCGCCGATATTTACGGTCGGTACCATAAGCGCCGGCGCTTCAATAATCCCGCTGGAGGAATTCCCTAAGACAAACTCCGCATGACGTATCAGCGAAAGATACCTTTTTGCGCCCAACGAACAGAATACATGCATATTTTCTATATGTTCCTCTGCCCGGTCCAGCAGCTCATTGATTCTTGCTCCGCCCTGATCCGCATTTGATTTCGTGACAATAAACCTAAGCTCGGGAAGGGACTCAACTGCCTTGAAAAAATATTGCAGCTGCTCCTCGGCCCCATCGCTTTCCAACGTGACGGGATGATAGGTGCAGATGGCGTAGCGGCAGTCCGGCAGCCCGATTTCTTTAAGCGCCTGCTGCTTTGACATTAACTCCATGCTTTTTATATTGTCTATGCTTGTGGAGCCATAATTAAATACTCTGTCGGGAGCTTCCCCGAGCTGAAGGACCCTGTTATAGCTCTCCCGGTTAGTTACAAAATGAAGATAGCTCATTTTTGTTATGGAATGCCGGACCCATTCGTCGATTGCACCTTCCGTGGTATCTCCGCCGCATAAATGAAAAATGGGCGTATGCGTGTTGCCGGCGGCAATGGCAATTGCCAGCATCTCATACCTGTCTCCCAGCAATAAGACCGCCTCGTATTGCTTTTGCATAAATAATTGCGTAAATTTTACAAGAATTTCCGCCTGGTTTTTAGAAATATCCAGCTCCGACCCGGATTCCACAGGGACCTCAAGCACCTCGTCTATCCTGACCCCGTCATTCTCTATCTCCCGTATTGTTTTTCCGTATTTTTCACTCAAATGCGTTCCCGTTACGACCAGCTCGGCCTGAAAGCCGGAATTTTCACAGCTTCTGAGCTGCTTCACTACAGGAGCCAGCAGCCCATATTCCGCCCTGGTCGATGTAACTATCGCAATTTTTTTCACCATTCTATTAATTCATCCTCCCGAAAATCCCTTATGGCTTTTGTTCCCAACAGCTTATACCAGTTCATTGGAGATATTCCGTTTCCGGGACGTTTGGTAGTCAGATTCTCCTCCGTAAAGACCTCTCCTTTTTTTATATCGCATGCCGCAATAATACTTTTTCTTGCCACTGCAATATTTGCAATTTCGGACTTTGCAGGCTTCTTTTCTCCCGAGCCCATCGCCGCCTCGATATTACGAATGGCCTGTACCATAGCCTGCAGCTCGTTGGGCTCCAGACTGGCTTTATGGTCCGGTCCCTCCATATTCCGGTCAAGCGTAAAATGCTTCTCGATAACCGAAGCGCCCATGGCGACAGCCGCAATAGGAACCTCGATTCCTCTGGTATGGTCCGAATATCCTGCCTCCCTGCCAAATTCAGACCGCAAGGTAAGCATTGCGTTTAAATTTACATCCTCAAAGGGCGCCGGATACTGCGTCGTACAGTGAAGAAGCGTAATTTCACCCGAACCATTTCCCTCCAAAGCATTGATCGCCTCTCTGACCTCATTTAAAGTACTCATTCCCGTGGAGAGCACTACCCTCTTATGCGTCCTGGCTATTCTTTCCAGATAGGGAAGATTTGTAATCTCACCGGAGGGAATTTTCCACATACTGCAGCCAAGCTTTTCCAGGAAATCGATACTCTCCAAATCAAAGGGAGTGGATAAAAAAGGGATTCCTATTTCCTCACAGTAGGAGGCTAACTCAGCAAATTCGTCATAGCTTAGCAACAAGCTTTTTAACATTTCCTGCTGGCTCATCTCTGCGCCGATATTTTCCTTCTGGTAATCTGCCATATGGGCAAATTTTGATACCAGCGAATTCAGCTTAGCGGTTTGAAATTTAACAATATCCGCCCCGCAGTTTTTTGCCGTCAAGGCTAATTGCCTGGCGGTTCCAAGGCTTCCGTTATGATTGACCCCGGCCTCGGCGATAATAAGCGTACGCATCATCACGTTCTCCTATCCTTGATTATTTTTGCCGGCACACCGGCGACAGTACAATCGCCGGGCATATCCCTGTTAATTACGGCGCCTGCTCCAACGATTGTATTTGCCCCCACACACCGCCCCTGAATAATCCGGGTTCCGGTTCCTACATTGACTCCCTGAGACAAACGAACATTGCCGGAAATATTGGCTCCCGGGCTGACAGTCACAAAGTCCTCAAAAACACATTCATGCCCTACAGTGCAATTAAGATTTATAATGCAAAAGTCGCCGATATCTATGTTCACGGTTAAGACGGAACCCGCGCATATGAGATTACCCTTCCCGACGGATACGCTTTCGGACATAATGACATCCGGATCAATCAGGTTAGGAAATTCCAGCCGGCTATTCTGCCGGTACATTTTCGCCAGCCTCTGCCGCTGTTTTGTATCTGCTATCGCTATGGCGACAGACAGCTCCTGGGGATATTGCAATAAATATTCGTCATCCCCTATAACCCTGTCGTCACCGATATGACTGTCTATATACCCCAGAAAGTTCCAGCAGGGTTCCACCTCATTAATTCTGTCAACGATCCATTTTATTTCCCGGGCAAATCCACTTGCACCTACAATAACAATATTCTTCATCAGGCAGCCCCCCTATTCATACCGATCTTTGGGGCTTGCCTGACAACGGCGGGTAAATTACCCCCCCCCCCCTATTACAATCATTACTTATTATTTTGTATCCGTTATGATCATGCATATAATAATTTCTCCTGAGCGTCTCGCCTGCAGGTATCACTGCCCTTGACGGTATATACAGGCTCTGTGTAATTGTGGCATTTGCGCCGACAAAAACCGCGCTTCCCACTTCAACCTGTCCGCATAAAACAGCCGAAACCGCAATATGTGTATAGCTCCCAATAACACATTCATGTTCAATTAATGCCATGGTATTGACAATGACCATTTCGCCGATTTTGGCCTCGGCATTTACGATAGCTCCCTTACCCACAAAGGTTCCCTCACCCAGCTGTGCGGTTTCGCATATAATCGCGGAAGGATCGCTGATAATCGGCAGGATATATCCCAGCTGCTTAAGCTTTATATATAGCCTCTCCCTAATATCCCCTTTTCCCAGATATCCGATTCCAACCGCAGCCCTTTTTATTCCCTTTTCAAAATATTTCTCAAGCACATCATCTGTGCCCAAATATGTATACTTTGAGTTATGCGGCGTTATATCGGTATACCCGGCTATTTTATATTTTCCTGCTCTTTCGATACAATCAGCTACGCTTTTGGCATGTCCGCCGTATCCTACCAATATGATGTCTTCCATGGCTATTTTTCAGAGGCAATATTAAGCTTCTCCTCCATACGCTCCATTTCGCTGAATTCTCCCATATCCAGAAATGAATTCTCACTGACCGGATACATTCCGACTTTTCCGCCCTTTGTCATTACCGTCTCAACCAAATCCGTCATATGATATACCTTATCATCCGGAATCAATGCAATTATGTCAGGATTGATAACATACATTCCGGTGTTGATAAAGTAAGACAGCTTAGGTTTTTCATCTATGCTTTGGATCTCGCCGTTATCACCTGCGTGAATGACCCCATACGGAACCGTAATATTTTTTAATGCGGAAACCATTGTTATCGTATTTCCCGAATTAATATGGTAGTCGTATATATCGCCGTAGTCGGCAAGAATCAAGGCGTCGCAGTTTGTGACAAACAGCGGCTTGTCAAGCTTGTCCGTTATAAGCTTAATGCTGCCGCCGGTGCCAAGAGGCTTGGTTTCTTCGACGTACTTTATTTCATATAAAGTATCCAGGCTCTCAAAATATGATTTAATCATGCCTTTTTTGTAATTTACAGTCATGTAATAGTTTAAAATACCGTACTCCGTAAAGCAGTTTATAATTCTTTCCACAATGGGCGTTTCTCCAATCGGAATCAACGGCTTCGGTAAAATTCTTGTATAAGGGTATAAGCGGGTGCCCTTTCCTCCTGCCATGATAACTACAGGAACCTCCGAAAGATCCTTCTTTTTTTGCGGGACTGGATGATTACTGCTTTCCCTGAACAAAACAATATCAACAATGCGTCTGTTGTGATCCAAAATCGGAAGCGCTGTAATATAATACTTTTCCATCACACTATAGGCTTTTGCTCTTTCTTCATGGAACAAATATTTAGGTGATCGGGTCATAGCGCCGCACACTGAGGCATGAATATCGCCGGCCTTTAAAATCCACCTTCTGATATCGCCGTCTGTAATACATCCGCAAAGGGCATCCTGCTCATCTACGATAAACACGATTCCCTTTGAATTGCTGTCTATCTTTGCCATCACATCGACAATTGTCATGGTGCTGTTTCCAATGAAAGCCGGCAAAAAATCTCTATTCATATGCGCACTCCTCAAGCACCTGCTTAATCCGGTCTGCAACGTATTCTATATCCTCTTTTGTAATTTGCGTACTTGAGGGAAGGTTCAAAATCCGTGCGGCATAATAAGGAGCTTTTTCCAGCTTATAGGTATCCTCCTGCAGATAGGGGATCTGTTCATTGATAAGCCCCCAAATGGCTCGGGTCTGAACTCCCTGCTTTTCAAGCGCCGTAATGATATGGCGCATTGATGCAGCGACCTTGTCTCTGTTTATCTCCAATGAGTAAAACCACTTATTGGACTGGGTACCCTCACGAAACGGAATCATTCTGCCAAGCTCAAACCCGTCAAGCAGCTGCCTGTACAATTCAAAATTAGCCCGCTTGCGACGGATAAATTCCGGAAGCTCCTCCATCTGGGCTACGCCAAGCGCCGCCTGGAGGTTGGTCATCCTGTAGTTATATCCCACTTCATTATGAATATAATAATGCGGATCATCCTTTGCCTGGGTAGACAGGTAGCGCATATGATCCACAACGGCCGCATCCTTTGCCGTAACGGCGCCGCCGCCCCCGGTTGTAATAATTTTATTGCCGTTAAAGGAAAACGCTCCAAAATCCCCAATGGTTCCCGCGTACTTTCCCGCGAAAGGACCCTCCGTATATTTTGTTCCAAGAGCTTCCGTTGCATCCTCAATGACTTTAATATTGTACTTACTGGCGGTCTCAAGTATGGATACCATATCCGCCATATTTCCAAATACATGGACGACAATCAGGGCACGTACAATTTTTCCCCTGTATAAAAGCGCGCTCCCGTCAAACGTGCATTGTTCCTCGCAAAACGTCTTCAGTTTAACAGGGTCCATGCAGAAGCTGTCATCACAATCCATAAAAACAGGGGTTGCAAACTGATATTTTACCGGGTTGACGGCCGCAATAAACGTGAGAGGAGGTACAATAACGGCATCTCCAGGCTTTACCCCGGCTTCAACCAGAGAAAGATGCAGGGCCGACGTGCCGCTCTGACATGCGGCTACATTGCCCGTCTGAAGAAATTCAGCCATTTGCTGCTCCAGCCTGGTTATGTACGCTCCGCCGGTTGAAACCCACCCCTGCGCGAGCGCTTCATTTACATATTTTTTTTCGTTTCCTTCAAAATTAGGGATAGATAAAGGAATAAACCTGCCCATTTTTATGCCTTTCTGCATGCTTTTACATTTTTGTATCCAGAGACCTGCCGGTTTCCATGTGCTCAAAGTTCGGAAGATATGCCTTCATAATAGAAACAATCTCCTCTTTAGTTGTTTCCGCTCTTTCAAACGCCGCATTTAAGTCATTAAACAGGACCTTAACCCGCCCCTTATCCGGAATACTTTTATCCGTTACGACTCCCAACGCCTTTAATCGCTTGAAATCTACATTTTCGTCTTCCGTATAAAATTCCTCAAAAGCTTTTTCACCGGATGTGTTTGAAGCGGAGTAATGAACAGGATAACGTCTGCTTCCTGTTTTAAGCGCCTCTGCCTTATCAATGGCATCCTCGTCGCTTTCACACAACAGAACCTCATATCCGTGCTCCTGCAGCAGTTCGGTTGCAATTTTATCAAAGGTCATCATCTGCGCTTTTTCCAGCTTCGGAAAAAATATCTCCCTGTTTTTTCCAAGCATACAGGCTAGCATGCAGATCTGACCGCTTTCCTCAGGAGAAACAAAATACCTCTTTACATCAGACGGGGAGCTTATGGGCTGAAGCTTTCGGAGCCTTTCCAGAAATCCTGCAGGAAGCGAGCCATTGGAAAAAGCTACATTTGCAAATCTCGCCGTTTTCACCGGAAACATGTCCGAATAGGAAAAGATCACATCCTCCATGATACGCTTGCTTGCCCCCATGATATTTACCGGGTTTGCCGCCTTGTCCGTGGACACACAGAAATATTCTTCCGGCGGAAATTCTGTCATAAGGTCGAGCAAAAGGCCGGCATGAAGCACATTGTTCTGTAGAAGCGCTTCCACGGAATAAATATCCTTCTCCGAGCGGACATGCTTATGCGCCGAAAAGTTTGCTACAATATCAAAGCCTCCCCGTTTACGGAACATTTTTTGAAATACGGAGGACGCAAAATCCATGGGATAAGGTATATAATCCTCCGGGATATACATGTCCTTTGCAGACCTGAGATCTCTGGTAAGCTCCGCCAACGCATTTTCATTATAGTCCACTACCACCATGGTCTTGGGACGGAAAGGAAGGACCGCCTTTATGAAGGAGCTTCCGATGCTTCCCGCACCTCCGATAACAAGAATCGTTTTATCCTTGATTTTTGCAGACAGCGCTTCTTTATTCTCATGAATGTCCGGCAAAAACATACTTGCCGGCCTCTTTATTACAGTTTTTGAAATAAACCCATTTAAATCAAACATCCGTCAGAACCTCCCAATTCTATTTCTTTTTTAAGAACCTTTCTATCAGTCCGGCATCCTTGCACTTTTTAAAAACAACGCCCAAAGCAAGCACATATGCCACAATTGCAATTATCCGCAATACCATATTCGTATAGAGGAGATTCATACCGCCGGTAATAAGCATCATCGTTCCGACTATTGCTACAACAAGCTTGTAGTTATACACTTCCCCATAGCCGTATTTTTTTACCAGCAGCATATGAATGACCAGCAGAAAAAGAAAACCTGCCAATGTGGTATACGCTGCCGCAATATATCCAAACATGGGAATAAACACGGCATTGAGACCAAGATTCAGCAATGCGGCGGCGGCGCTGGCAAATGCCATGCCTATTGTCTTTTTTTCAAACTGCTCCACATTGACAAACATGGTATATAAGAACTGGCACACGCATCCCATGGCAACCGGCGGCATGACAAATTTGGCATCCATATAGCTCTGTCCTCCCATGACAAGCAGAACCTCCGGCGCTAAAATCATTATTCCCACAGCAAGATAGCAAAACCCGGCAATATATACTTTGGAGACCTTTCTTATGGCTACGTAATCCTTTATATGCAGCTTATCCCCCAGCCATGGTGAAAAAGCGTTATTCATTGACGTCATAAGAATAGTAACCATGGCCCCGCAGCTATAAGCCACGCTGTACAGCGCATTATACTCAGACCCGCATATTTTTGTAATCATGACACGGTCCACTGAGTTGAGCACCGTTAAAGACAACAGATGCGGAATGTATGGCAAGCATACCTTAAGCGCATATTTCCAGGCAGAAAAATCTATCCTTTTTCCGCTGCATGCTATCATGAGGTACAGAAACAGCCCTACCAATATCGTAGGCATTACCCCGCCCAAAATTCGTCCAAATAAGCCGTCCCTTAAGCTGTAAACCAAAAACAGCGAAAGAAAAGTCGAGCCAAAGGCAGTTCCAAGCGCTATGGCAACAGAGGTTTTGTACCTGTAAAAATACCTTTCGGAAATCTGATAAATATTTATAGCCACATAAAATCCGCAGTAAATCAGCATTAAATTAATGTATAACGGATTAATTTCCATAAAGGCGCTTAACGGCGCCATAAAAATATTGCATAAGACAAGCCAGACAGTTGTTGACACGCTGCTTAATGTTAATATTGAAAAAATATACTGCTTAAATTTGTCTTTATAATCAAACTTTGCGCTTATCAGACTGGCTTCCAGATTAAGCGTCACAAATATGATTACTATGCCCTGCCACGAAATAAAATTATTGTAGTCTCCATACTGTTGCTTTGTTAAAAGCCTGGTAAAAAGAGGGGTGGTCAGTAATGATATACACTTTAATATGAGATTTGATATGGTATACCAAATTCCCGATTTCAATACCATTGAATTTTGGGGGTCCATTATGTCCGCTCCCTTCTCCGTCTAAGCTTATGTTTTACCGTTCTCAGGCTTTGACCGTATCATCTAAGGCAATTGCGCACATAGTCATCCATATGCTGAGCCCGCAATTAAAGGAAGTGGAAAAAAAGGGCTGTACATATGCAGTCAGCATATATGCGCCGCATATTGCCAGGATATGCACTTTTTTTGTTTTGGATCTTTTGCAGAGGATACGCCCCACAAACACAATGTGCGTCAAGGCGGCAAGCCCCAGTCCAACATATCCGTAAGACATCAGGATTTCTATAACGAAATTATGGGGCGGCTCATATATGTCATAAAACATGAAATGATTGGAACCCGAGCCAAGCCAATGATTGTATTCTTCAAATTTCTCCATGGCGACCTGCCAAATCAAAGACCTGATATCACTCTTTACAACATCGCTTTCGGTGAACACTCTGAGAGCCCGAATCACCGAATCCTGTATGGCAGGAACACGGTCCATCAAAATAAACAGTGCAATAATTCCCAAAACTGCGGCCACAATTAATTTTACAACCTTTTTAATGTCCCATTTAGTAAACAAATTTATAAACCCAAAAATGAAAACGCACATTCCCAGCGCCGTTCTTGAACCGGTCGTCAGTATGACAAAAAAGGAAAGTATTAAAGCCAGATAACACCTAACGACAATTTTCCTGGAATCCGCATTATTCTTGTTTTTGGAAATATAATAAAACAAAACCGGGAACAGTAAATACAATATGCTGGCACAATAGTTTGAGGAAAATGCGCCAAATATGGAGCTTCGTCCGTCCGGAATTCCATTGAGCAGCACATGAATCAAATAATATACCGAAAATAAAATACAAAATAAGGAAGCTGCCTTTACAACGCACTTAAGATTAATTAAACCGCTTGACAATACCGAAAAAAAACCTACGCTTACATATATCTGAGCCATCAGCACCACGGACCTCTGCATTGCGACTCTGTCAATCTCCAAAACAAACATACTTTGCAATAACAGCAGGCAGAATAACATTACAAGAAATACCCATCCGATTCTTCTGAATTGTAATATTTCCCTTCTCATAGCTGTATTGGGATACCTTTTTGACACAACGCACAATACAGCAAGAATGACCACCACAAATGCCAGCGAGATATACGGAGACGGAAAAAAACCGGGAAATAAAAGCAGAGAAAAAACCAGACCTTCAATTATTAATTCATACGGATTAATCCCTTTCAAAATTTTATCCCCCTATAAAGCAGCTGCGGTTTATTTTCAGACGTCGTTTAATAACGCCTGTATAAACGCAAAATCCTCATTTTTTAATATATCTGCAGTATTTTTCCTTGCGGCCGGCATAGCTATATACTTTTCAAACTCTTTAACATCCTTAACGTTATATACGTCAGGAAAGTCGTAGACGCCTGCCTCAATCAATTGCCCGTTATAATCCAAGCCAAATAAATCGCAGCAGTAAAGCACCTTACATCCAATCCCCATCTGGCTGATATTTTTCCCCGCCGATGAAAACGGCGAACATATTACCTCCGGCGACAGAAAATTTACCATCATTTCAATTGGAATCCAGCTTGTGCGTTCATCGTTAATACAAATAGCGTTATATTTTGTCTCAAGCGCCTTATATTTTAATTTTTCCTCTCTAGGATGCGGCTTTATAACGATTCTGAAGCCGTTGATTTTACAAATTTGACGGAAAATATCTTCAATCACTTCCGTCTCATTGGGAGTCTCCTCCTCCAGCGGCTGTCCTATCCACAAAAAAATCCTTTCCGCCTCATTGCATAAATCCATTGAGCCGCTTAAAAACTTAACCTTTTCAATCCATTCAGCATCGCAAAACAAATTATTCTGCCTGATTACCCTTCGCCCGGCCGCCTGTATCTCCGGCAGCCTTGACGGCTGCTTTGCAATGACCGCATCAATATTCGGGCTTTTTCCAATATACGAGGACGACCTGAGCCCACGAAGAAAGTTCCCTGCCGTATTAAAAAAACCTCTTTTTTTCGTTAACTGCGGAAGATAGATTTCCAACCCCTCCTCCGCTAAAATCACGTAATGTTTGTCCGTTCTGCATACCTGCTCTATCATTTTCCCTGTCAAAACATCTGCGTCGGAAAAGCAGATCAGCAGATTGAAAACGGAGTTGTCCCTGCACATGCATCCAAGGTCTGTTCTGGGAAAATTCCAGCCAAACTCTTTCACTTTGTTCCATTGCCTTTTTATAAACGATCCCGAATCATGCAGATAGCTTTCTTTCTCCATGACCCTGTCAAAACAGCCTGCAACAGAATTTATATCTATATTGTATTTGGTATTGTTCATCCAGACTAACACACGCTCGGTATTTGTATTCCAATCTATCTGCATTGAATAGTACATTGACACAAGCAGGTGATATGGTGTGCAGCATACAAACCACGCTCTTTTTTTCATCAATTTTCCCTCAGCTGACTTCTGTAATACTCAAACATCTTCTTTGAAGAATTTCTGATATCATATAGTTCGTTCCCAAAGCTTTCACGCTTTCCTGAACCGTTTTTTATTTCAAGCAATTTCTCTACCGCTTGAGCGGTATCCCTGATAGATACAAAGTATACATGCCCGCTTATTGCCGAACCTGCATCTACGGTATCGGCCACAACACAGCTCAAACCCGCCGCCTGTGCCTCCACCAGAGCAACGCTGAAGCCTTCAAATAAGGACGGAAAAAAGAACGCATCCATAGCGGAATAATATGTCGACGCATCCACCTTGCCCGGGCATATAACCATTTCCTGAATCCCCGCTGTCTTAATCAGAGCTTGAACGGCCTCATCCTTATCAATATCGCCCACAAGTAACAGCCTAATATTTTTATTCGCCTTATATAAATCAGAAAAGGCTTTAATAATAAAAGGATAATTCTTTTGCGTTCCCGGTCTTCCTACATGTCCTATCAAAAATATTTCATTGTCAATATTAAGCTTCTCTCTTATTTCCTTTCGCTTTGCTTCCTTAAAAGAAAACCTTTCAACATCGATGCCGTTTTCGATTATTTCATATGAATCAGCTTGAAATATACTCCTGCCCGCTTCCTCGCCGCACGCCAGCTTAAGAAATTGCTGTTTTTTTAACGCGGCCTTTCCCAAATAATGCAACAGCGTCACTTTCAATCCCTGATGCTTCCCTACGACAATATGGATATGTATGATCGGCTTTATATTTTTAAATTCGTTGGCCACTATAACCGGATCGTACGCCGAATATGACATAACATGACAATGGACAAAGTTGTATTCTCCCCGTGTCAGAATTTCCCGAATACATTTCCGGTATTTCAAAACTCCCTTTTTTCTCGGAGCTACCTTTATAACATCGCAGCCCAAAGCAATGAATTCATCCTCATAGGCTAATTTTTTGTCCTCCACATTCAACAGGGAAAAATGTATGTCCTCCGGTAGTCTTCTGGCCCAGGATAGAACAACGTTTTCAATCCCTCCGCCATTGCTTGACAGCCCAATATGCAAAACCCTAATCAAATTCAAGCACCTCTCCGCAAGCTTTCTGTTTTACAAGCCGTTAATCACACGGCCCACCTTTTGCCCCATAATTTCAACGCTGAACCCCTGCTCAAACTTCTGCCGGGCATATTTTGTATATTTCATGTAATTTTCGGAATTATCTAATTCGCTTATTGCCTTCAGAAGCTCCTCTTTTTTCTTTTTGATAATTAACCCTGTTCTACCGGGAGCAATATAATCCCTTATAGACATATTTTCCGAAGCAATTACCGGCTTACCCAGCATCATTGCCTGAAGGATGACCAGCTGGCCGGATGATACAGCTTCATTTTCCAAAGGTACTATCACGGCGTGGCATTTTGCCACATAACGCAGGTAATCGTCATTATAGCAATTAGTTACTAATTCAATGCTTTTTTCGTCAACCGACGCAGGCAGTGACTCTGTTATAATATAAAGCTTTTTACTGTCCGGCCAATTATCGATCAAAAACAAATAATCCCTGTTTGACCTTCCCGCCGCCACATAGAAGCCCTCATCGCAAACCTCGGTCTTTAATTTTGTACTCTCGTCGTCAATGCCCAGCTGCAGCACAAATATTTTTGATGTCTCTATCCCAAGCTCGTTTGCGTACTTTTCCTTTTCACTGCCGGAAAAAACAAAAATTGCCCTTACATACTGCGACCTGACTCCATAGGCGACAAACCGCCGGTAAAATTTCCCAATGACTCCTTTTTTGGGCAGATAGATCAGCTCCATTATGCAGATAGCGGGCGCTTTATTCACATTCACATGAAAAAGCCTTAAATAAACAGCCAAAATAATTCCAAAAAACTGCTGCCATGCTACTATGGTCTTATACCTGTGTCTATTAAAAAAAACCTTTAACGGAAGAAAAAAATACTTAAAATATCTTATACAGCTTCTTAGTCCCCCGTGGTCCTGATTAGAGACGCACTTCATCACATCCCAAAAACAGCCGGTTGTCTCCTCAAGCCCCTTTTGAAAATCCCAGTCCGACGGGGTATCGTAATCTACCAATATGGCATTTTTTGTTTTCATACGCTTTACCAAACTGTCTGCCGCCAGATTTCTCAGCTAGACATAATACTGCATTATGCTGCCGGCATATTGGTCTACCGAAGCATAGGTACATTTTGAACAATTTTCCTTCAATGCGTTTAGACGTTCATCTGAATTCCAGAGCATTCTTATTTCCTCTTTTAATTGTGCTGCCGTACAGGTCTCTATCAAAACACCGTCAAAATGGTTGGTGACTACTTCAGAGATGCCTCCATTATTGAAAGCTATCACAGGTATTCCCAATAATATCGATTCGGCATTAGACAACCCAAACACCTCATAGCAAATGGAAGGGCATACGGAAAAGCTTGCATGACTGATTACGGTATACAATTTTTCGTCCTTGCAGAATCCCAGATACGTTATGTTATTACAGCTTGGAATATCCGATTGTAACGGTCCGGTGCCTGCAATAACAAAGTTTACCTCAGGTAACTGCTCACAAACCTCATACAAAATGTCTGCTCCCTTTTCCTTGGAAAGCCTGCCAAAATACAAAACGTACTTTGGGGGCAAGCTTTTCAAAACGGCAGCATCTATTGTTTCCGAATGTTTATCCTCAACAAAGTTATGCAATACAACTGTTTTTTCCTTTAGCAGAGCATTTGTATCCAGCTTCTGTTTGATAAAATTTGAAGGGCAAATTATTACGTCTATATGTTTGTAAGTGTTTCTAAGCCTCCAGAAAGCTGCCTCAATGCTTCCCAGCACGCTTTTCATTGTACTGCCGTGTATACACCTGTTTCTTATGCAATTCCCAAAGTGTCCCCCCAGGCATTTTTCGCAATTTTCATGTGCTTCGGGGTTATGCAGCATATGATTGGGACATACAAGCTGATAATCATGGGCTGTATAAACAATTTTGCAGCTGCGATTTTCCTTTTTCCTCCAGCCCGCTATTTCCAGAATAATAGAGGGAGTAAGTTGATAATTAAAATTGTTAATGTGGCACACATCCGGCCGAAAATCATCGAGAACCCTGCGAATTTGTTTACGGGCCTCCGCGGAATAAACGGTCTTAATCGGATACATCAGCTTGGAGAACCCGGAACCGCCATGAAAGTCCATATTAGATGTATAAGCGCCTGCATGATTGCCTGCACAGCGCTTTTCGTGTTCCATTCCAAAATACTGGACCTCATGACCGATTGTTTCTAAATAATTGCCCAAGTTAAACATATAAGTTTCCGATCCGCCATTGTGATACAAAAACTTATTTATCATTAAAACCTTCATTTTCTTTGCCCTTCAGCTGCGCCGCAATATCGGCATCAACGATTTCCTCGCCGGTCTTGCCAACAAGCTGCGCCTTACTGGCTTCGCTCAACCCATTATTGACCACGGCGCACATATCGCATGTACTGCACTTATCCAGCTCCTCTTTCGTAACCCTGCCGTCTCTCAAATCCCTGCAGATCTTATTTTCATACATCGAATACCTGCCGCCAAACAGACTCTTAAGCTTGTGGGTAAACACCCACCATGCCGGCTTCCAGATATATTTGTGCATCGCAGGAGAAACGGAACCGATCATCCAGCATCCCCTATCGCAATGTCTTACCTTGCTTCTGACTTTTTCCGCTTCCGGGCTGTTCCACAATTCATCCCAGGTCTGCGTATTCAAATTACCCATTACTTCCTTATCTTTTGTGCCATTGCAAGGCATTACATCCCCATAAGGATCGATAAAAAAGGTATCAAACGACATATCGCAGGGGAGCAGGCGCTTCTGCCCATATATATAATTGATAAGCCCATGGTTAAAATAAGCCCTGAACCATTTTTTGGGGCTCCTGCTCTTTAAAAGCTCGTTTACCAGATCTTCAAAATGTCCGGCGACCATAGGGCGGTCATGAATGATATTCTTCGCCTCTACGAAGTAAAAACTGTTATGAAGCGAAGCCGTTGCGAATTCCATGCCCATATCATTGGATATCTGATAGAGCGGCACAAGATCAGGTGCATTTTTATCCTGCACCGTCATGCCAAACCCAACATCCCTCATCCCCATACCACGCAGCTTTTTCAGCGTCTGGTATCCTTTCTGATAACCGTCTTCCAGACCTCTGATCTCATTGTTAGTCCTCTCCAGCCCTTCTATTGAAATGCGGATGCCGATTTGCGGAAATTCTTTAGCCAGCTCCACAATGCGGTCCGTGAAAAAACCATTTGTAGAAATAACGATTCGATCGGACTTTTTATAAAGCTCACGGATAATATCCTTCAAATCCGTACGAATAAAAGGCTCGCCGCCCGTGATATTTGTAAAATACATTTGAGGCAGCTTCCTGATTGTCTCAATGCTGATTTCCTCCTCCAGCTTAGAAGGAGCCTTATATCTATTGCACATGGAACAGCGCGCATTACAACGATATGTCACAATAACCGTACCATTCAGCTTTTTTCCTGTGTTGTTTGCCACTTTAATACCCTCGCATCATTCCTATACAATTCAAGCGTCCTGTCCGCTATGTCATCCCACATATACTTATTACCGATAAAGGCTTTTGCCTCGTTCTTATAGCCATTTACCGTTTGCGGATTATCGCACAGTAACTGAAGCTTGTCCCGTAATTCTGCCACGTTCCCCTTTGGGAATAAAACCGCTTTATCCTCCACTACCTCCGCGCATTCCGGAATATCGGAAGCCAGACAGCAATTGCCGTAGCTCATGGCTTCCAGCAAGCTTAGCGGCATACCCTCCAAATCGGAAGGCAGGGTATAAATATATGAATTGCTGTAGAGCTCATGCTTAATTCTTCCCTGAACAAAGCCTGTAAAGATAATCCGGTCATCGTCCTTTGCCAATTCCTTCAGCTCCTCCAAAAAAGCCTGGGTGTCAGAGCTTCCTCCCGCAATCACAAGCCTTTTATCTGTTTGGACCTGTTTAAAGGCCTCTATCAAATATCTCCCGCCCTTTTCGGGAACAATCCTTCCCAGATAAAGAATATAGCTGTTTTGATCCAATCCCCATTTCTTTGTAATCAAATCAGCCGTTCTGAACTTTGCTTTATTTACCCCGTTGGGAATATAACGGGTTTCTCTCCCATAAACATTCCGAAAGTACTGCTGTACGTCGGCTGATAATACAATGATTTCATCCGCATACTTCACTGCATTTCTTTCGCCCTGCATAATATAAGCGCTTGCCAGCCTTCCCCATTTCGCCCTTTGGTGGTCCAGTCCGTGAACTGTGACAATCACCCTTTTTTTTGCCAGCTTGGGCAGCCAGCACATAAAAGCAGGCCCCTCCGCATGGATATGAACAACATCAAATTTTCCAAATGCTGCTCTCAGGCTTGCGGATATGGAAGATGTTATTGCAGCCAGTCCACGCCTTTTAACGGTAAATACCTTTCTGATTTTTACGCCTTTATATTCCGTACCTTTCCCCGCGTCAAACTCGGCACCCGACACATGGTGGCCCGACCGATTAAAGCAAGTCACAGAGTGCCCCTTTTCAGCCATACGGGTAGAAAGTTCTTCCACAACGACCTCCACACCGCCTTCCCTGGAAGGGATACGCTTATGACCGAACATCGCGATACGCAGTTCCCGGTTTTTTACTGTAGCAGCCATTAATTATCCCCTTTAGCGGCCAAATTTTCACTCTAACCTTGACGAATTCGCAAGGAATTTGCCTCTTTTGAAACCTTATTTTAGCACGCATATATTCAAAAGTCAATGTAATATGCCAATTTATTGCCTTCCCGTCAAGAAAATGATCTGCAAATTTCGGGAAATTATTCGCTTTTTTATTAATTATTCCCGTATTCATGGTCAAAAAAAGGGTCATGTTCGGAATCAAAGTTGCTGATTTTCCATGCTTTCATCTTTATAATTTATTATGCCGTTTGACGGTCAGGTTTATGGGGTTCCTGAAAAATAACCCAAATACACTTAAGAGGAGAAAGAGTAATGGCAAGAAAGGGAGAAAACATTCGTAAAAGGAAGGATGGACGGTGGGAGGCACGATATCAGAAAGGGCGGAAATCGGACGGCAGTATCCAATACGGTTACGTTTACGCCGCAAAATATGCGGATGTTAAGAAAAAACGAAACGATATAATAGCCTCTCTGAATGTGAAAGCCGACGCTGCCCAGGAGACCACCGGAGAAGATTCCGTTTTATTCAATGAGCTGTTTGATTGGTGGCAGGCGGATATCCGTGAACATATTCGCACCAGCAGCTTCTGTCTTTATGAGACAATTTTAGACCATCATCTGCGCCCATATTTTGGAAGGCTTCCTATTAAAGAGCTGACGGATTCTGTAACCCAGGAATTTATATCCACTAAAATAAAGGAGAACTTATCGCCCACATATATTCGTTCTATCATGGTGTTGTTTCAGACCATCTTGAAATCGGTACAAAACAAATATCAATGTACTGTACGGATTCCTGCACCCCAGCTTCCCAAACAGACCAAAAGAATGCCGGAAATCTTTACCGCACACGAATGGAAATGCTTAGAGGAATATTTGAAACGCCAGACTGACGAGTTTTCCTTCGGTCTGTTAATCTGCATGTACACAGGCGTGCGAATTGGCGAGCTCAGCGGTCTGCGCTGGGAGGATTACGATGCGCAAAACGTACAGTTTAAAATAAAAAGGACCGTTTACCGAATGAAAAATCCCGCCTATCCCCAAACGCCTAATTCTTCCAAAACCATTCTTTGCATCGGCTCCCCGAAAACAGCCACCTCTGTTAGAGATATACCGCTGCCTTTATGCCTTTTGGCAGACGTTCAGAAGCATCAGAAGGAATCCGATGTTTTTATCCTCACTGGCACCAAGCAGATTATGGAACCGCGAAACATTCAGAAGAAATACAAAAAGCTTTTGAACCAGTTAAATATGCGATACTTAAACTTTCATTCCCTTCGCCATAACTTTGCGACCCTTAGTATACAAAACGGATCGGATTACAGAACGGTTGCAGAGCTTTTGGGGCACTCATCCGTCAATACAACCTTAAACACCTATGTGCACAGTGATATTGACCAGAAAAGAAAATGCCTGGAGCTTTTGATGAAATAATTTTGAACCAAATCCATTATGCCTCACAGCTCTCGGCACGTTTGTATAAGCAGTACAAATAATGGTCAGCCGCCCCGGGGAAGCCCTGAAATTCAGGGCTTCCCGCTGTTTAGCCGCTAAAGGGGATAAATAAGGAGATAAAATAATGAACAAGGCTTTGATCACAGGGATCACAGGGCAGGACGGCTCTTATCTTGCGGAATTTCTGTTGGAAAAAGGATATGAAGTTCATGGAATCATCAGAAGGGCGTCCGTATCTACAACTGCCCGCATAGAGCACATATTGGACAAGCTGGTCATCCATGAAGGTGATCTTTCCGATTCTTCCAGCATTATGCGCATCATATTGCAGGTAAAGCCTGATGAAATCTATAACCTTGCCGCTCAGAGTCATGTGCAGGTTTCCTTTGATGCCGCGGAATATACGGGAGATGTAGATGCCCTTGGCGTTCTGCGTATCCTGGAAGCGGTCCATACGGCCGGCTTGGACAGAACCTGCAGGGTCTATCAGGCATCCACCTCTGAATTATACGGGAAGGTCGAGGAGTGCCCCCAGAATGAACTAACTCCGTTTCATCCGTACAGTCCATACGCTGTGGCAAAGCTGTACGGTTTTTGGATGATGAAGGAATATAGAGAAGCGTATGGTATTTATGCCTGCAACGGTATTTTGTTCAACCATGAGTCTGAACGCCGGGGAGATAATTTTGTGACGCGTAAGATTACCCTGGCTGCAGGAAGAATTGCCTGCGGACTTCAGGACCACCTGGAGCTGGGCAACCTGGATTCACTGCGTGACTGGGGATATGCGAAGGATTATGTGGAGTGCATGTGGCTGATCCTGCAGCAGGATGAGCCGGATGACTATGTTATTGCAACGGGTGTGCAGCACACCGTCCGTGAATTTACAACCCTTGTATTTGCCAACGACGGAATTGAACTGGAATGGAAGGGAACCGGTATTGATGAAAAGGGTTATGACAAAAAGACCGGAAAAATGCTGGTATGTGTCAATCCTAAATGGTTCCGCCCTACCGATGTGGTGAATCTTTTGGGAGATCCAACCAAGGCAAGGACAAAGCTTGGATGGAATCCCCAGAAGACAAGCTACGAGCAGTTATGCGCAATTATGGCGCAGCATGATCTGCAGCTTGCAAAAAAGGAAGCCGGGATCTGACGGATGCTGCAGGGCGGAGTAAAAGTTGCCGGTATGTATTTTTCATGCGATGGAAAAGAGGTGCGGGAGACCATGAAGAAGGTTCTGATATTTGGAGTGGGAGGCTTTGTAGGAAGCTATTTATCACAGGAATTTCTGGAGCATGGCTATGATGTATATGGAACAGACCGGATTCGGGGAGAGCGGCTTCCGAGCGAGGTGCATTTCTTCGTTTCCGACCTGATGGACAGCGAAGGCGTAGAAAATACGATCAATAGCATTGAGCCTGACATCATAGTCAATCTTGCCGCGGTCAGCAGTGTCGGAATGTCCTGGAGCATTCCGCAGACAACGATACAGATTAATGTGGTCGGAGCTCTCAATATCCTGGAGGCAGCTCGCAAAAGCAAAAAAAAGCCAAGAATCATGCTTATCGGGTCCAGTGAAGAATATATAGTTTCGGATTTCCCCATGAGCGAGGACAGGCCCTTAAATGCAGGCAACCCCTATGGTATCTCCAAGGTGACGCAGGAACAGTTTGCCAAAATGTATCGGGAGCAGCATGGCTTGAAGATATATTGTGTCAGACCCTTTAACCATACCGGTATCGGTCAGAAGGATACCTTTGTATTGCCCAGCTTTTGTAAGCAGGTTGCAGAAATAGAAAGGTCAGGAAAACCGGGTGTTATGAAGGTTGGCAATCTGGCAGTCAGGAGGGACTTCAGTCATGTCAGGGACATTGTCCGGGCGTATCTGATGATTGCCGAAAGCGACGATTGCACGATAGTCTATAATGTGGGCAGCGGAAAGGCGTACAGTCTGCAGGAAATGCTGGATTATGTCGTGGGACAAAGCTCACAGAAAATAGAGCTTGAAGTTGATCCGGCGAGATTCAGGCCCACTGACCAGCCGGTAATATGCTGCGATTACAGTCTGATTAAATCCCAGCTTGGATGGGAACCGGAATATACGGTATTTGACGCACTGAAGGAAATGTTTGAAGAATATGTAAAAAGCTAGGGAACTGATATGGCGAGAGTAAAATTTTTAAATACCTATATCGACAGCCTGACTATGGGCGAGGCGGTCCATACAATCGACAGGCTGATTGACAGACGGAATTGCGCTTATGTAGTCACTCCGAATCTGGACCATATAGTAACCCTGGAAGCAGATCAGGAATTTGCCGAGATTTATAAAAATGCAGATCTGATCCTGGCGGATGGAAAGCCGCTGATATGGATTTCAAGGCTGCTCGGCTGTCCCATCAGGGAAAAGATATCCGGTTCGGACCTGTTCCCGCGTGTCTGTGCGATGGCGGCACAAAGAGGCCATAGTATTTTTATTCTGGGCGCTGCCGAAGGCGTGGCTGCAAAAGCCGCCGAAAATCTAAAAGAGAAAAATCCGGGGCTGCGGGTCACAGGGGTATACTCTCCCCCGGTGGGGTTCGAGCAGAACCCAAAGGAGCTTTGCAAAATAGCTGAAATAATAAAGGCTGCCAAACCGGACATTTTGGCGGTTTCACTTGGTTCACCCAAAGGCGAGAAATTTATTTACAGACATTTAAAAGAGTACGAAGTACCGCTGGGCATATCCATCGGCGCGACTATAGATTTTGAAGCCGGGAATGTGAAGCGCGCTCCTGGCTGGATATCAAATATGGGCTTTGAATGGCTGTTTCGTATCACGCAGGACCCCCAAAGGTTAATCAAAAGGTATTGGAACGATGCCATTAAAATTTTACCCATAATAAAAAAGTATAAGCAAGCTGGTGGCAAAACATATGAAAATACTAATTGATCTGACCTCTCTGGCGGATAACTTCTCAGGAATAGAGAGATATGCGGCATGTTTGGCTCTGGAAATGCTTAAAGACAAAAACCATAACTATATATTGATCTTTAAAAACGAAATACATCCCCTGTTTATTACCTATAAGAGCAATACCGGGGTGGAAATGATCGTAATTTCAGGAAGCGGAAAATTATTCTTTAATCAAATAAAGCTGCCGCTTGAAATTTATAGGCATAAGGCTGATTGGTATTTGTTTATGGCATTTCCGGTGCCGCTTTTGTTGTTTAAAAGAAACATGGTTTCGACCATCCATGATATATGCTGCTGGGACTGCCCGGAAACCATGAATCGGTCCAGCAAATGGTATTTCAGAATATCTCATCTCGTGGCAATAAGAAAGTGCAAAAGGATACTTACCATATCCGGTTTTTCGCAAAACCGTATTATGGACAAGCTGAAATATCCCAAAGAACAAATATGGCTCATCTACTGCGGCGTAGATTATAAATTTTTAAATTATATACAGGATGAAAAAACGGACCTTGAAATCAGGGCAAAATATAATTTGCCGGACAAGTATTTACTTTCGCTTTCAACGCTGGAACCGCGCAAAAACCTGAGATTGCTGGTTGAGGCTTATGGTGAGTTAGCTGCAGAAGGCAAAATAGCTATACCGCTTGTCCTTGCCGGAAGAAAGGGCTGGAAAATGGACGAGCTTCTGAAAAATATTGATGAAGCTGTCTTGAAAAATATTATTTTTACAGGCTTTATAGCCGATGAGGACCTGCCCGCGTTATACGGAAATGCTTCGCTTTTTGTATTTCCTTCAAAATATGAGGGATTTGGGATGCCCCCGCTTGAAGCGTTGGCATGCGGAACCAGGGTTTTATCTTCGGATGCGGCTTCTCTATCTGAGGTACTTGGAAATAAAGCAGCTTACTTTAAAAACGATGACCTCGCTTCTCTAAAGGCAGGGCTTCTCTTAAGTTTAAATCCGGAGAACCGCTCTCCCGAAACCGGAAAAGAAATTAAATTTTTATGGCACGCGGAGGCAGAGAGGCTGTTGGGATTAATGGGTGCGGAATAATATGAAAATTGCAATCTTGCATTCCGGCGATATGGAAAAGGTTTCTATTGGCGGTGTAGACAGATATATTAAAAGCCTGATCTTATTTTTTGAGGATAACACCATTACCGTGTTTGGGACTACGGCATTAAAACAGCATGAAATCGGCAGGGAATATATCCGGGATTATTGTGGTAAAAGATACAGGTTTATTCCCATATCAGATGACAAAAGAAGACCGCTCAGCCTATTTTATATGATGAAGGAATTTCGCTGGTTAAAAAAATTCGGTGAATATGACTGTATTTATGCACAAAGGACTGAATATAGCATTCCGTTTGTTTTTAGCAGGAGCAAACATAAATTAATACAAATGATTCATGGCTCCAGCAAATATTCGGAAGCCGGATTTGGCAGAAAGCTGGCAAAAATACATTTATTTATGGAAAGGCTGGCTATCTCCATAGCCCGAAAAACATTCGTCATCTTAAATCGGGAGGAATTTGGAGTCCCCTATTACAAAAATAAATATTCCAGGTATGCGGACAGGATTTTTTATGGAAAGAATCCTGTTGATCTGAGGATTTATCATAAACTAGATAAAGAAATGCTGAGAAAAAGGTATGGCATTCCCAATAACATGAAGATAGTTTTATTCTCCGGCAGGCTGGAGGATAATCCCAAGCGTATACTGCTGCTTCCACAGATATGTAAGCGTCTTGTTGCTAACGGGGATAATGTACATTTCTATGTTATTGGAGACGGCTCTGATAAAGACAGACTTCAGGAAGCAGTCATTGAAAACAATGTAAAGGATTATTTTCATTTGGTGGGCTATGTTGATGATCCCCATATAATAGCGGAATACAATAATATGGCCGATGCAGCCATAAACCTGTCCATATTTGAAGGGACCTGTACTTCAATCCTAGAAGCCTTGGCCTGCGGTGTGCCTGTAGCGGCAACGGATGTCGGTGATATTAGAGAATGCATTTTTGATAAATATAATGGGATCATTATTTCAAGCTGTAGTGAAGATATTGTTACCGATTCTGCCAATGCCATAAGCTTGCTCCTTCACAATAAAATTGAAATGAATGAGGTTTATCTGAAATATTCGGGAGAGTCTGTCGTTAATGAGCTGAAAGCAGTGATTGAAAATATATAGCTCATAAAAAGGAGAACATGTCGGGTGAATATTAAAAAAATTTATTTAGTGTATTTTATATTGCTCGAGCTGATTGTACTATTCCCCGGATATGCATCCGTAATTTCCGCCGGTGTAATTCTGCTTAATCTGCTCATAGGATTAAGCAGAAAAAGAGAAGCAGATATAGCCATTGTCTCATCGTTCCTGCTTCCGGGAGAGGTGTTTCCCATGGTAAGCCTGCTCATGCTCTTGTTTCTAAAGAAAATTACACATATGCGTGCAAGCGCCCCAAGAGTTAAAAAGCTCAACGGGTTTGCATTGAGCTTTGTGGTTTGCTGTTCGCTGTTAAATGCCCTTCGATACCATACGGAGATTAATTTGTTTTTTTATCTTATATATCTGACAGCCATAATGATTACGGCAGCTTTTTCGTTTGATATACTGAATGTAAGTGTCATGCTGGAGTCGATGAAGCAATTTATTGTGATAGAATTTATAGTAACCGTCACTATAATTTTGAAATACTCCACAGTGACTCCCGGGGATATTTTCCATGGCTCCATGAGCTCAGCTCATTGGTTCGCCAATTGGCTGATTGTGGTATTGATATTACTGCTGTTTCACGATGCTTCCCAAAGTAAAACGGGATTTTCGCTGAAAAAATTAAAGCAAAATAAATGGTATATTTTTTTGGCCATGATAATGTTATATCTGGCAGATGCAAAAAGCTTAATTGTTGCGCTTGTGGCGGGAATATTGGGTTATATCATCTTTGAGCATAAAAAAAGGACTACAAAATACAGCTTTGCTATTTATATGCTTTCTTTCTACATAGGCGTCTTCTTCATTATGCTGATATTATATTGGGCGCCTGTGAGAAATTACATTCAAGCTCATTCCGAGCTTATGTCCACATACCTGTACATGGATGGATGGAACGGCAAGTTTAATTATATCAGAGGCACATTTCTCAACGAATTAAACGGTATCAAGTTTTTTACCGGATATGGCTTAGGACAGTATGGAAGCCGTATAGCCAATCTGTTTGCCTACGACGTTATGTGGAGGGCCGATAACGGAATCAATAACCTTATAGCTGCTGTTTTTGCGCCGCATCATATTCCGGAATATGTAAAATACATTGAATTTTATGACGAATATTTTGTTTCCCAGATAGGATGGAGAAGCGCGGTATTAAGTTATCCATTTAACTCATTTACCGCTCTGATTGCCGAAACCGGAGTCATAGGCGTAATATTAACCGCAGGCGTGGCTAACTCATATGTCAGAAACTCTTATTGTAAGATTATTGCGTATTACTTTTTGGCAGCGACATTTTTTGATTTATATTTTGATAATTATCCCTGTGCGGCATTGATTATCTTAATTCTTACAAATACGCTTATCTCACACGGCAGAAATGCAAAAACGGTCAAAACGGTTAAGGAAGGATCATGAAAAATTATATTTTTTTATGCTTAATGAAAAAAGATGCGGGACCTGCAATTATTGACAGTATTGCGACAGAGCTTTCTTCAGACAATGATACCTCGGCTTATTTTATCGTTTCCGACGAGATAGAGAATAAGCCCAAGCTGGATACTTATGCATCAAACATACACATAATTTATTTGGATACAGGAAATAAGAAGACCTTTATATTTAAAACCTTGAAATTTATTATGTCAGGAAAGAAAACAATTTCCGATGCAACAGGCGGTCAGCAATTTGACCTATATTTGCAGGTTTTTGGTCACCCGTGGGGTAAAATGATAGGCAAGTCATTTAAATATGCAAATGACGCCGTTATTTGCCATGACCCCGCTCCCCATACGGGCGAGTCTTTTCTGAATAAGCTTCTAAGCGAGTACGCATATAAAAAAGCCTCGAATCTTGTGGTTTGTACCCGATCCTTTGTAGATTTGGCAAAAAACAGATTTAAAAAAAGAGTCTATTTTATGCCCCATGGACTGTTTACTAACTACAAATGGAACGCTGACATTGTAGAGAAGACAAATAGAAATAAAAGCAGTACTCGGTTTCTTTTCTTTGGCAGAATCGAAAAATATAAAGGAGTTGAAATACTTTTAAAAGCCTTTTCTAAATTTGACGAGAAGGAACAGGTTGAACTTCTTATTGCCGGCAGCGGGGATCTTTCCGCTTATGACCAATGGTTAAATGACAGACGAATTACAACTATAAACAGATATTTAAACGACTCTGAAATCAGCGATCTCTTTTCCGATCGAAATACGATTCTTGTATTACCATACATTGACGCTACGCAGTCCGGAGTTGCGATGATTGCCATTGGGCTTGAGGTTCCTGTCATTGCCTCTGATACAGGCGGGCTGAAGGAACAGCTTAATGACGGGGGGGTTGGATATTTCTGCAAACCGGGGCATGTGGACGACCTATTTGAAAAAATGAGCCTGCTATATAGAGACAAAGAAAGATTGGAAGTCGAAAGAGAAAAAATGAGAGCATTTAAGTCGGAATTACGCTGGAGCTGTCTGCTTGAAAAATTGACGAATGAACTCAATGGCAATATTTCCGGCAGCCGCACAAGATAATGAGAGAAGAACAGAATAAGGCAGAGGATATGCTGAATAAATTTGCGCTTTATTATAGACAATTATCGCTTCCGCTAAAAGCGACAATATGGTTTGCTATATGTCAGTTTTTGCAAAAAGGAATAAGCCTGCTGACTACCCCTTTTTTCACAAGGCTTCTTTCAACCGAGGAATATGGAATAGTCAGCACGTTTATCTCATGGGAAAATATACTGATTGTTCTAATCACCTTATCTTTATCAAAATCCATAATGAATCTGTGTGTCAGGCAAACGGATATTGATAAGGTTCTATCCAGTATTTTAGGACTCAGCTTATTGGTTTCCGTTCCTTGGCTTTTACTTTTCATTGTAGGGAAAAATTTTATATGTCAGATCAGCGGCTTGCCGGACAGTATCGTTTTCGCCCTTTTTTTCTGTCCCTTTTTTCAAGGTATTTTAACCTGCTGGATAACCAGAATGGAATATGAATATCAGTTCAAGCCCGTAATTAAAATTACATTGTTATATTCCGGTCTGACTGCATTTGGAGGACTGGCGGCAGTCATATTTGTATCTCCCACGGCGGCGGCAAAAATATATGTGCAGACGTTCTCTCTGATTTTGCTGGGCTGTTATATACTTGCCACAGGCTTTAAAAAGAACCTTAATTGGCATAATAAGGAGATTTGGAAATTCGCAATGGGTTTTAGCGTACCGCTGATTCCGCACTATCTTTCAGAGATTATTCTCCAGAGCTCAGACAAGATAATGATCAATTATCTTTGTGGCGCTTCAGATGTAGGCATATACAGTGTCGCTTACTCTGTCGGCAGTTTGATCGCCATGGTGACATGTGCAGTTAATTCGGCGTTTGTTCCTTTTCAGTACCATAAAATTAAAGCAAAGGAATATAAAGAACTGGCCCAAAAAACGAATATAGTAATTGCTTTTATTGCTATTTGTCTTTGCGTAATCATGCTGTTGGGAAGGGAAATAGTGCTTATCTTCGGAGGAAAAAAATATATTGACTGTGTCTCTTTGATTATTCCCATTTGCTTAGGAATCTTTTTTAATTATTTGTTCCAATCATTTGCCAGAGTGCAGGAGTATTTTGTTCAGAAGCATACCATTGTTATCGCGTCAGTTTCCTGCGCTGCTCTGAATATTATATTAAATTATATTTTTATTGAAATCTTTGGGTATCAGGCTGCCGCTTACACTACGTTTGTCTGCTACTTCGTTTTCTGTTTTTTGCATTATCTGTTTTACAGAATGGTTTGCAAAAAGAATATCGGGCAGGAAATATATGATATAAGGGGACTGGCAGCCATCTCCGCCGCCCTGATTTTCATATCTGTAATAATAGGCATGATTTCCGAGATGTTTATCTTAAAATATGTTATTATGCTCCTGCTTTTGGGGCTTGCATTTGTTTACAGAAATAGAATTATTGGGCTTATAAAAAGCATAAAGGATGTATGACGGCACAAGAAGCTCTCAATATTGAATGCTTGTAAAAGGACACGGCATCCAATAAAAGGCTCAGCCCAACAGCAGCGGAGATCTTACTTCAAGCCGGAAACAAGGAAGAAAAACAAAGAATGGTAGACTATAGAGAAATCAGCGTTGTTGTCCAAGGACCAATCATACGGCAGCAGCTTGAAAACGGCAGCTTTATCACTCAGGCTGTCTGCCAAAGCATCAGAAAAAAACTCCCCGGCGCAGAAATCATTATCTCAACCTGGGAAGGTGAAGACGTCAGTAATTTGGTATTTGACAAGCTTGTCTATAATAAAAGCATTACTGCAAACAGGATATATATGCCATTTTCAAATATCGATAAGCTTAATACAGTCAATCATCAAATAATAACCACCTTTGAGGGAATTAAAAAAGCTGCCGGAAAATATATTCTGAAATTAAGGTCCGATACCGCATTAACAGGCACAGGGTTTATTGAGTATTATGACAAATATAACGAATATCCTAAGGAGAATATGTATAAGGAGTGGATCGTCTTTTCACACCGGCTGGTTTCTTTGCCAACATATAACGTCAATAAAAAATACGGTCTGCCCTACAACATTTGTGACTGGGTTTTTTTTGGGCTTGCAGACGATGTGTATGATTATTTTGATGTGCCTCTTGTAGATACGTTTCATATGAATATCAGACCTGGAGAAAAGTATCCCAGAGTGGAGGATAATTTTGGAGCGGAGCAGGTGCTGTGGCTGGAATGCCTGAAAAAGCACAGGCATGTTGAAATTGAAAATGCGGCAGACCGGACAGATAAAACAAAAAAAGAATTTGAAATTTCTCTGGTCAATAATTTTATAACTATATCCGCAGGGGTGTTTGGCATAAAAAATCTGAAATATGGAACGGGAGGCTATGCAGCCGAACCATATTTGAGTCACGGATTTTACACACTCTCCCAGTGGGAACGATTATACAACAGATATGGAGGAGGAACTGTCAGGATACCCTTTCGTTTCAGGGATGTCATCGTTTATCCGGTATATCAGTTTAAAGATTACCTGATAGAGCATTCAACCATTTTAAACAGGATTTATTCAGGCATTGTTGGAGCCGTCAGAAAAACGGGGAGAAGGCATTGATTTGGAGCGCAGCTAATAATTCCAGGCAAAGGACTTTGATAATATTATGATTAAATTACTCATACCATCAGCCAAAATAGTAAATGAAGATCTGCAGACAATAGGCAAGCTTCCGCCGGTTATCTATCCTGTAAACAATAAAATCGTATTTGATTTCTTATTGGAACAATATGAGCCGGTCTGCGGTGAAATTGATGTGTTTTGCTATGAAAAGGCTGAAAAAGTACACAAGAGGTTAAATAAATATAGCAGTCAAAAGCTTATGGTTATTAATATACCGGAACTGGGAGATCTGGCACATACCGTTTACTATGGCTTGACTGACGAAGCGCAGCAGCTAATCATTAATTTTGGTGATACCATCGTTATGGATAATATATACCAAAATCAGCCTGATTGCTTTTATTATTCGGAAGACTATGTTTCTGACAAATGGACCTACTTTAATATTGCTGACGGTATAATAGATTTCATACATGATAAAAAATCCTGGTCTAACAGCTTTCATAAAGAAAAATTATTTGTAGGGGTGTTTTATATTTCGGACTCGGCTGCATTAAAAAAATGCATGGAGGAGGCTTTCGCATATAAAAATGTAAATGTCAGCTCATTTTATCAGGCGTTGATGTTATATAGCAGAATTCATCCTCTGAACGCTGTTAAGACAAATAATTGGTTTGACATTGGTCATGCAGATAAATATTACAATTCAAAGCTGGAGGTAAAGGCAAGGGAATTTAACCACATAAAAATTGACAAGCACAGGGGAATACTGACCAAATCCAGCGATAATAAAGACAAATTTATAGACGAAATAAGGTGGTACCTAAAACTGCCGTCGGATATAGAATATGTCCGCCCAAGAATCTTTAAATACTCGACAGATTATATGAATCCCATGGTAAGCATGGAGTATTATGCATATCATACTGTTCACGAGCTGTTTCTGAATGGAGATCTGGACGTACATCAGTGGGAAATGGTGTTTGAGAGAATTAAATTCATAATTGAAGATTTTAAGAGATATAGAGTTACCGACGAAAATATTAAGACTTCTCTCGAAAGCATGTATCTGGAAAAAACGCTTCAAAGGCTGGATAAACTGAAAAAAGAATGTGGGTTTAAAAGCTTTTTTGTTAAAAAGATAACGGTAAACGGCGTATGCTATAAAAATCTCACAAATGTTTGTGAAAAATTGAAGGATCTGATTCCCAAGATGCTTTACGACGTAAAAGAATTTAATATTATTCATGGTGATCTCTGCTTTGCAAACATGATGATAAATAACAGCCTCTCCTTTGTCAAGGTAATAGACCCCAGAGGAAGGTTTGGTTTTTATGATATTTACGGTGACTCAAGATATGAGCTGGCAAAATTATTCCACAGCGTAGACGGCAAATATGATTTTATAATTAAGGATTTATTTAATATTACGTATGATGTGGAAAATGCAGCCATTGAATATGATATTCAGGACAAGGACAGAGAGTTCGATCTATATGAGGTATTTACGAAAGTCTTTAAAGCTGAGATAGGAAAAGACCTGAAAAAAATTGAATTGATAGAAGCGCTGTTATTTTTAAGCATGATTCCGCTTCATGGCGAAAGCTTTGAGCACCAGCTGGCGATGCTTGGAACAGGGCTGGAAATATTGAACAGAGTAGCAGATATTACGGAGGAATGCTGAATGTTTAAAGATTATTCGTTTGTGTTTGATATAGACGGAACGCTGTGCCCAATAAAGAAAAAGGATGAAAAATATGAAGACTTAGTGCCATATACCAATATGGTCGAGAGATTAAGATATTATCATGACAACGGAGCAAAAATCATTCTTTTTACCTCAAGAAACATGAATTCATATAACGGAAACCTGGGATTAATTAATAAAATAACCGCCCAAATTTTAGCCTCGTGGTTGGACAAATGGAATATTCCTTACGATGAAATAGTGTACGGTAAACCATGGCCGGGGCACAAGGGCTTTTATGTGGATGATCGAACTGTCAGACCCGATGAATTCCTGAATTGTTCTGTTGAAGAACTTGACGGCATCTGTAATAAGTCAAAGGAGCGTTTAGAATAATGAGGAATTTAACAATAATCATTACAATGGCAGGCATGGGGTCCCGTTTTAGAAAGGCTGGATACAACTGCCCTAAATATATGATTGAAGCAAAAGGAAAATCACTTTTTGAGTGGTCTATGGACAGTCTCGTTGGTTATAACGAGTATGTTTCCAAATATATCTTTGTGGTAAGAAAGGGTGATGATACCGAGAGCTTTATCAAAAATACCATGAAAAAATATAATATGGAAAATATCGATATAATTGAGCTCGATCATTTAACAGACGGACAGGCTACGACATGTATGTATGCTATTCCTTACTGCAATGAGAATGACGCGATTTTGGTCTATAACATTGACACATATGTGGAGCCTGGTCAAATGAAGCACTCCGATATTTCAGGCGACGGGCATATTCCCTGCTTTCATGCGGACGGAAATCATTGGAGCTTTGTAAAGACAGACAAGAACGGTAAAGTGACCCAGGTCAGCGAAAAGATTCGTATTTCCGATAACTGCACGCTGGGGGCATATTATTTTTCTTCAGCAAAACTTTATAGTACCCTATATGAAGAATTTTATAAGAATGACAGCGGATTGGTGAAAAACGAGAAGTATATAGCGCCTCTTTATAATCTTATGATTGAGAAGGGTCTTACTGTGACCATGAACATAATTGATGAAAATAAGGTTCATGTACTTGGAACTCCTGAGGAGCTGCAGATTTTTCTGAACCTATAGAATACAAAAATAACAGTTAATTTGCCTGGCAGGAAAATGTATCGTTGGTGTGGAAGATATTAAACAAATGAAGGAAGTTATGTATACGGCAGAAAAAAACAGAATAGATGGATTGGACGCTTTAAAGACAATTGCCGCGGCTTTGGTTATATTTTTACATTGCTCCTATCAATCAGACGCAGGCTCTCATTTACGTTTTATAGAATTGACAGGTGTTCCGATTTTCTTTTGCATATCAGGATACTTTTTTTCGGATATAAAAAATGGGGCAAAAGAAAAGGTATATGTAAAAAAAATAATAATGCTCTTTTTTGAAGGCATCGTTGTTTACAGCATTTATAACGGAGCAAGGATTTTTCTTCGCAACGATGGTCTGCCTGATGGCATCGGAATAAAAGAATGTCTGCAGTATTTAATTAAACTGATTATTTTTAATGTACCAGGCGTTGCATATAATCATCTGTGGTATTTACTGGCTTTATTATATGTTTTTGCAATTGTGAATATTGTTTGGAAATATAATCGTACAATTATTTTAAATAATAAACTGCTTTTTGCTGTTATTACAGTTTTATTGACCTGTAATTGTATTTTGGGAACTTATTCCAGATTAATTCTGGGTTTTGAATTAGATACATTTTTTTCTAGAAATTGGCTGTTTGACGGTTTGCCTTTTTACTTAATCGGTATCTTATACAGACAATGCAGAAAAAATGAAACCGGCGGGTCAAAAACTTCCGTTTGGGCAGTGTTGCTCTTATTATGTGCAGGCATCATTGAAAATGAGCTTATTATTAATTACCAAATATCAAATTATGGCGATTGCCTGATAATAACCCCGTTTCTTGTCTGGATGTTTTTAAAACTATTTTCGGAGAGGATCTGCGGCAGAAAATGCCGGCTTGCCAAAATAGGCAGAGAAAACAGCTCTGATATATATATTTATCATCCGCTGGTGTTAGCGGCAGTGCAGAAATTTGAAAATTTTTTGGGGGGGGGGTAAAAACTTTGTATCAAAAGAGTATTGCCATGCTTTTATTGGCAGTATGTGTTTTTGGCGGAACATATGTATTCAGTTTATGTAAGCAGAAGTTTTTAAAATTTACAAAGCGATAAAATAAGCGACTATTCGGATAAAAAAGATGTTTGAGAATAGAAATTACGGAATAGATATCCTAAAAGCAATATGCATGTTTTATGTTGTAATATTGCATGCTCTTGGGCGTTGGGGGCTTCTGGACCCGGCAATTACAGGCGGTCAGCAATATTATGCAGCATGGTTTCTGGAAACTCTGGCGTTTTGCGCAGTTGACTGTTTTGCGCTGATTACAGGCTATCTATCATACAGAGACGGTGTTTCAAAATTGAAGCTGGGAAACATAATACTCCTTTGGCTGGAGATAGTTTTTTATGGAGCCCTGAATATCTCAATCAAGAAAATATTTGGACTCAGCATACAGGAGAATGAATTACGCCTCAGTTTTTGCCCTATCCTGTCCAACGCATATTGGTACTTTACAGCATATTTGGGCTTATACTTGTTTATTCCAATTATAATGAATGGCTTAAGGATAATTTCTGACAGACATTCCAAGGTTATATTGGCAGGTATTATATTGATATTTACCATTATGGAAACATGCACCGGAAATTTCAACACTGCAAGTGGCTATTCCTTTGTTTGGCTGTTAATTTTATGTATTGGGGGGGGATTATAAAAAAAATTGACTTATTTCCAAAAGTCTCATCCAATGCAAAAATATTTATCATTTTGAGCTGCTGTATATTATCCTACTGCTTAAAAATGAACTCCGGCATATTGCGGAGCGATATAATTTTATCGAAGGTTTTTATTAATACCGTTGAGTATATCTCTCCCTTTATGTTTATAACCGCAATCAGCTATTTGCTGCTGTTTTCAAAGCTGGCTATAAAATCCGAAAAGCTTAAACGGATGGCAAAGGGCATGGGGGAAGGCGCATTTGCTGTTTTCGTTCTAAATAATCCACGGTTTGTGTATGACAGCTTTCTCCATTCGATTTTTGAGGTATCGCCCGTTTCGTCGGTGCTAAAAATTGTTATATCGCCGACACTGTGCGCAATCGTTTTTGTCCTTGGCACATTTGTAATGGATTATGCAAGAAGAAGGCTGTTTTATTACATCGGAATAAACAGACTCCTTTACAGACTTGACTTACTGCTTAATGAACAATGAGTTATGGGAAGACACTCAGCTAAGTTATAAAGACTTTTCAGGCAGCTTAATTATATGATTACACAGAAACCGGAGGAAGACTATGAACATCATTTTACTCTCGGGCGGAAGCGGCAAGCGGCTGTGGCCGTTGTCCAACGACATCCGCTCCAAACAGTTTATCAAAATATTCAAAAGGGAGGACGGCGGACTGGAATCCATGGTCCAGAGGGTGTACCGACAGATACGCAAGGTGGACAAGGAGGCAAATGTCATCATTGCAACATCCAAATCCCAGGTGTCCCTGATACACAATCAGCTTGGGGATAATGTGGGAATCAGCGTGGAGCCATGCCGCAGGGATACCTTTCCGGCAATTGTGCTGGCGACGGCATATCTGCATGACATAATGGGAATCTCAGGGGAGGAGCCGGTGGTGGTGTGCCCTGTGGACCCTTATGTAGATGACTCCTATTTTGAGACGCTGAAGCTGCTCGGCGGGCAGGCGGCAAAGGGAGAGGCAAACCTTGTGCTGATGGGGATAGCGCCTGCATATCCCAGCGAAAAGTACGGATATATTATCCCGGAGAAAAAAGCTGATGTAAGCCCGGTAAGCTCCTTTAAGGAAAAACCGGATACGGAGACAGCCAAAACCTATATAGCCCAGGGTGCGCTTTGGAACGGAGGCGTTTTTGCATATAAAATAAACTATGTGCTCCAAAAGGCACATGAGCTCATCAATTTTGAAGGCTATGACGACCTGTTTGCCAAATATGACACCCTGGAAAAGATCAGCTTTGATTATGCGGTTGCAGAGAATGAGCCGCGGATTCAAATGATGCGGTATTCCGGGGGCTGGAAGGACCTGGGGACCTGGAATACGCTGACCGAGGTAATGAATGAGACGGCAGTGGGAAATGCGGTCCTGAATGAAACCTGTGAGAATACCCATGTTGTTAATGAGCTGGACATCCCCATTTTGTGTATGGGGATGAAGGATGTGGTGGTCTCTGCAAGCCCGGAGGGTATCCTTGTTTCCGATAAGGAGCAGTCCAGCCAGATTAAGCCTTTTGTGGACCAAATGGGGCAGCAGGTCATGTTTGCGGAGAAATCCTGGGGGAGCTTTCATGTGCTGGATGTGGAGGAATACAGCATGACGATCAAGGTGACTCTGAAGCCGGGACACAGGATGAATTACCACAGCCACCAGCACAGGGATGAGATATGGAATGTAATCGCAGGAACCGGAACGGTGCTGATCGACGGCATGGAACAGCCGGTCAGCCCGGGGGATGTTGTCACCATGCAGGCGGGGTGCCGCCATACCATCATAGCAGACACAACCCTTCAGGTCATCGAGGTCCAACTGGGCAAGGAGATTAGCGTCCATGACAAACAGAAATTCCAATTGGAGAATTGACCGTACTGCCGGAGGCAGCAGCCCGTTTTTGTTAAAGCCTGCGGGCAAGGATTATCTGTGGGGCGGAACCCGGCTGAAGGATGATTTTTCCAAAAATATCGATATGTCGCCGCTGGCGGAGACCTGGGAGTGTTCCACGCACCCTGACGGGCTCAGCCTGGTTGCTTCGGGGGAATACCAGGGCCGGACGCTGCGGGACGTATTAAAGGAAAATCCTGCATATATGGGACAAAAACATGCGGTGACAAACGGGGATATCCCCATATTAATAAAATTTATCGATGCAAAGTCAAATCTGTCGGTGCAGGTACACCCCGATGACGATTATGCCAGAGAGCACGAAAACGGCTCCCTGGGAAAATCCGAAATGTGGTATGTTCTGGATGCGCAGAAGGGCGCGGAGCTTATATATGGGTTTCGGCGCAGCATGGACAGGAAGAAGCTGCTGGAGAGCCTGAGCACGGGTATGGTGGAGAGATATCTGCAAAAGGTGCCTATCCAGAAGGACGACATGTTTTATATCCCTGCGGGACAGGTACATGCAATCGGGGCGGGCGCCTTGATTGCGGAGATTCAGGAGAGCTCAAATCTGACGTACCGTTTGTACGATTACAATCGTTTGGATAAAGACGGAAGACCCCGCCCGCTTCATGTGGAAAAAGCGGTGGAGGTAGCTGACCTGCGGGGCGGCTCGGAGCCCAGACAGCCCATGCGCGTGCTGAAATTCAAGAGGGGTTACGCAACGGAGCTTCTGTGCCGCTGCAAATATTTTCAGGTGGACAGAATGCTGTTAAATACGGAACGCTGGCGCGAGGGCGCGTCGTTTCAGACGGCGGCAGATTCCTTCCGGGTACTTTTGTGTACGGAGGGCGTAGGAACCCTTGCAGGAGAAACGGAAGGCCTGCAGTTCATCAAGGGGGACTGCATTTTTGTGCCTGCAGGCTCGGTTCCGCTGAAGCTGTACGGGAAGGCACAGCTGCTTATGGTAGGGTGTTGAGGTTATTGGATTTCAGCCTTTTCAATCACGCAGCTGTGCGGCTTATTTCTGTTTTCCCTGTCATAGTTTATCCCCACGAGCAGGATATCGCCGCTGTAGCCTTCCAGTGCCTGTGCATATTTTCTTTCCTTGATCTGCCTTATGGCGGTGTCCGCGGTCCTGTCATATTTCAATTCGATCACAAGGGCAGGCTTGCACGAGGAAGGCAGCGGCAGGAATACAATGTCCGCAAATCCCCTGCCGGCGGGAAACTCCCGAATAAGCAGATAGTCTTTTCTGGCACTGTAATACGCCAGCCCGATGGCACAGCCAAGACTGTTTTCGTCGTTATAGGTCAGGATGGAGGCCACCTCCGCATGTGCCTTGTCCAGCCCCTCCGCAACCTTTTCCTCATCACCGGCAAGGGTATCCTCAAGAAGCCTTTCCGATGCCTGCAGAACGCGCATGATCTCCGTCCAGCCGCTTACGCTCATGGCGGTCTCAAATTCCCCCATAATCTCCTTATTGGGGATAAACGTTTCCTTTGACACGGAATCATATGCAAGATATCCCAGATGAATCAGCAGGGTCAGCACGTCGTCCCTGGTCTTGAAGGTGTGCATGTCATTTTGAAAGCTGCGCGTATTTAACCGGACACGCCCGCCGCCAAGCATCTGTACGATATCTGCCCGGAGTCCGTCAAAGTCCATGTCCATATAAACCTTCAGCGCCTCATAGGTCTCGGTGGATGCCCAGTAACCCGCAAAATCACGGCAGTGCATGGCTTCCACAACGGACCGCGGATTATAGACATGCTGAAATTTCTTAAACCTGTACCCGTCATACCAGCTGCCCGTCTCCTGAAAGTCCATTTCAAACCGGGCGCACAATTCTTTGACCTCGTCCTCTGTGAACCCGGTATACTCCTCCAGCTCCTTCTGGTCCGTCATGGAATATTCAAAGAACATGTTCAGCGCGGAATGAGAACCATACTTCTTGATGGGAAGAATGCCGGTCATATACGCAAGAGCCACATACGGCTGATCCTTTAAAAGATTGCGCAGGAAATCCAGGTAATGCCTCTGCAGTTCCTCCGCCTCCTGCCGTTCACGCATGACACAGTCCCACTCGTCGATCAGGAAGATGAACTGTCTGCCCGTTTCCACATAAATCTCTCTCAATGCAGCCGTGAGCCCTATATCATGCCCGTTCAGGATTTCGCCGTATTCCTTCCGCAGGTCCTTTAATACCTCCTGCGCCAGATAGTCTGTGATCTTTCCCGGGGCAGCCTCGCTCAAAAACTGCTGCATATTCAGAAAGACAACGTCATATCGGTTCAGGTGCTCCTGGAAGGTGCTGTCCTTTTCTATTTTTTTCCCCTTAAACAATGCTGCCGAATCACATCCGCAGCTATAGTAAGCCGCAAGCGTTTCAAGAGTCATGGACTTGCCGAAGCGCCGGGGTCTGCTGACACAGATAAACTTTTCCTTTGTATTAATAAGCATATTAGTACAGGCTATCACATTTGTCTTGTCCACGTATATTTTTGAGCGTATAGATTCCCAGAAACCCTTGTTTCCCGGATTCAAATAAAATCCCATGTGAGCGTTTCCTTTCCGGCTTGTTATATTTTTAATAACATTATAACACAATATGAATATAAAGTCTATAAATAAATGGCCTTACTCCGCTTCCAGCCTATCCAGGCAATTCTGGCACATCGAGACATAATCTTCATACTTGCCGTCCGCCTCGCTGTTAAACCACTCCCCGCATTTGTCACATTGATGCATCTCATTGACATAGCCGCAGCTCATGCATGTTCCCATTGGCAGTACGTCCTCGTTTATGCATATGGAATCCTCTCCGCATTCACTGCAGTAAACAAACTCGGCAGTATCCCCCGACTCCGCATTATCTCTGTAGTTTGTTATTTTTTCATTAATAAAATCAGCCAAATCGTCTGCCGCATCTGACGTACTGCCGAGCTCGTCCTGTATAATCGGCATATATAAGCCGCTGCCGGGATCAAATTCCACAGAAGCATTTTTGTATATTATGTTCGTAAGGTGTTTTTTATTTGCGCCGCCGTATATGCTTAATGTACTGTCAGCGCCCTCCTCGTCAATAATGGACATGTTGTATGTGAACAGCAACCGTGTGCCGTCGACCTTGGATTGTACAGACATTAACTCTCCGGTCTCCGCCCGGTCTGTATCGTATGTTCCTTCAATTTCAATGTCGCGCCTGAAATGAAAGACTTCTTCCAGCTGGTTCACAATTTCCCACAGGCTATCCCCGAATAACCCTCTGATCTCATCGTAGTCTCTTATAGAAACATGGGCGTCTCTTTCCTTGCATTCATGTTCCCATATTGCCTGCAGCCCCAACTCTATCTGCTTTTGCTTTTCGATTTCTTCCTTTTCCTCATGGGACAAAATGATTGTGCTTAATTTTTCGATCGCCTGTATGAGGTCATTTTCTATCTTTTCTCCGGAAACCTTTATCTGCGTATATGCTGTTCGGTCTATCAGCTTGTTATGCATAATATGGTTTCTGTCCTTGGCAAACGCAAAAAATCTCTCTTTAAAATCTGCCGGCAGATACCTGGAAAACTGATCCTGCCATAAATCTATATCTACGACTCTCTGCCTAATCAGCAATTCACGGATCTTATTGTCATCATAGCTCTGCACGCCATTGAGCAGAAGACTGATTTTTTCATCAAATACAGGGTTCCACTTATATCTTTTTAACGTAATCAGTTCGCCTAAATCATCAATATCGATGGACATCAATCTCTCGTCTACATTGTTAAACGCCGGAACCTTTGCCTTGTATTCCTTTAATCTTTTGGAATGCTTCTCTTTTATGTTTGCCGGCACAAAGGAATCCCACCAGGAGCTTCCATACTGCTTTGCCATAACCTCGTTGATCAATTCTCTCATGAGATTTTCGATTTTATAAATCCTCGGATATAATTCGATGGACAGGCATTCGGAATCCTTGTCGATGAGCCAGATGATCGATTTCCAGTCCTTTACAATGGCCTTTTTAACGGTCAATTTCAGTATTTCCAGATAATTATTGTCCTTGTCCACAGTGTAGGTGTCGGAATGAATTTCCACCTCCAGCTGTTTTGAAGCATCGTAGGTTCCATATCGAAATACTAATTCCCAGTTATCGGAGCTGTCATTTTCCATGCTGTTAAATTCAATTACAAAGACGTTGCCCTCCTCGTCCGCTTCTTTTACCGGGCCGAGCTTGAACGGAAGCTCGTCAAGGGACACCATTAATCTTTTGATTAAGCCGTTGCTGTACACTTTATTAAATATTTCCTGAATATACTTCGCCTGTTCTATGGTTTCATTCTTACTGTCTACCGCAATAAATTTTACTAAAAGCCCCATTCCGCGTGTCTCCTGTTCTCTATAATTATTGTCCGCGCTCCCTCGCGTAACGTCCTGCTTAGGCCTTAGACCTCTCATACCTTTATTTAGGTCAATTTTGTTACCCAAGGTAATTCATGTTATATATCGACAAAACATTTTAAAAGATTACATTGCCTGCTTCCGCATATTTTACTTTATCCAAAGAATTCTTATGGGCGAAACGGAATGGTTACATACTCTCTCGCTCTCTCGGATTTAAACGCAGTACAAATAATGGTCAGCCACCCCGGGGAAGCCCTGAAATTCAGGGCTTCCCGCTGTTTGGCCGCTAAAGGGGATAATTAGCGGCACTGGACAGGGGGATATGGTGGACGGCAAATATATTCATGGGATAGACAAACGCCAAATACCTACTTGTAATATTTTGGGAGTCGATGTTGCCGCTGTCAACATGGAGTGGCTGTTAGAGTTTACAAAGAAAAATATGAAAGCGTTGTCCGGCGACTATATGTGCGTAGCCAATGTCCACACCACGGTAACCGCTTATGAGGATGACTCATATAAGGATATTCAAAATAGCGGGATTATGGCAATTCCGGATGGGGGGCCTTTGTCTTCGGTGGGACAGAAACGCGGATATAAAAAAATGTCAAGAACAACAGGCCCCTCTTATATGGACACGATTTTAACCATGTCTTCTGAAAATGGATGGAGGCATTATTTTTACGGCTCTACGGATGAGACCTTAAGAAAGCTGAAAGCTATGTTGGAGGAAAACTATTCCGGAGTGCAGATTGCGGGAATGTACAGCCCGCCGTTTAGACAGCTGACGGAGGATGAGGATAAAGAAATGATCAGTATGATCAATGAAACCTCGCCGGATTTTGTCTGGGTCGGTCTTGGAGCGCCCAAGCAGGAGCGCTGGATGTCAGCACATCAGGGGAAGGTAAAGGGGCTGATGGTAGGGGTAGGAGCCGGATTTGATTATTTGGCAGGAAACCTTAAGAGGGCTCCGGAATGGATGCAAAGGAGTAACCTGGAATGGCTCTATAGGCTGCTTCAGGACCCCAAAAGGCTCCTGAGTCGGTATGTAAGCACCAATACCAAGTTTATATGGCATGCGCTGATAAGGGGAAGGTGATGGATAAAAAGAAGGAAAGGGTGCTTATTGTCCATAATTATTATCAGATCCCTGGCGGTGAGGATACGGTTGTCGCTAATGATAAAAGGCTGCTTGAGGATCACGGGCATATAGTTGCTCTTTATACAAGGAATAATTCTGAGCTGAAAGGCAAGGGAATCATAAGAAGGCTGTTTTCTTTGTTTGCTTCCTTTTTCAGCGTTAAAACATATAGAGATGTCAGGCGGATAATAAAGGAGCAAAGGATAGACATTGTACATGTTCATAATACGTTATGCCTGATCAGTCCTTCTGTATACTATGCTGCACTTTCAATGAACACTCCTGTAGTTCAAACGATCCACAACTTTCGTCTGCTATGTCCTGGCGGGGCCTTTTATAGGGACGGGCATATATGCGAGGACTGTGTTGCCGATGGGCTGGGCTGCGCGGTCAGGCACCGATGCTATCGCTCCAGCAGGCTGCAGACGATTGCGTGCGTAATCTGCACAAGGCTTCACAGGGCGGCAGGTATTTATGGAAAAATAAATTATATTTGTTTGACGGAATTCAATAAGGAAAAGTTACTAAACCTGAAGCAGATCCAGGAAAAGAACGTCTTTGTGAAAGCAAACTTTACAAAGACGATAAATGAAATTATCCCCTATGATAAAAGGCAGAAGCAATATATATTTGCCGGGAGGCTTGATAAGCTGAAAGGTATTGACATACTGCTGAGGGCATGGAAGCTGCTGGCAGGTGAGGGTCCGAAATTAATTATCTGCGGTACCGGACCAATGGAAAGCTGGTGTAAAGAATTTATTGAGGAAAATAAAATAAACGCCGAAATGAGAGGCTTGGTCACAAACACAGAGGTGAGGAAATTAATTGGAGAGAGTAAGGCGCTAATATTACCGACCCAGTGGTATGAAGGATTTCCCATGGTGATAGTGGAGGCCTATTCGGCGGGGACGCCGGTGATATGCAGCGATATGGGGAATGCAGGCAGCGTGGTGATAGAAGGAGAAACGGGGTGGAAATATCCATACGACAGCCCGGAAGCATTGAGCAGCCTGATAAAAGAGGAAAGGTCTATAGAAATCCAGTCAATTATAAAGCATTACGAAAATAATTACACTGAGAATTCAAGCTATCTGAAAACGAAAAATATTTATGAGTGCATTACGGCCAATGGATAAAACGATTATTTTTGACGCAGAAGTACCAAAACACGTCAGAACAATGGGTTGATAGATTATGAGAAAATATTTAAAAATATCGGCGGGTTTGATTCGGCTATTTTTTGAGGAATTATTAAATGGTTTCAGAATAAAGCTGCACGGTATTAGTTACTGTATTAATTCCGGAGTGAAATTTTGGATTCACAAGGGAAGCAAATGTGATTTGGGCAGAAAAACCTGGCTGTCCGAAAACTGTATTTTTGAATGCAGCGGTGGTGAAATTACTCTTGGCTATAACAATTTTTTTAACACAAACTGCAGAGTGGCTTCTTTGAAAAAAATAATTATCGCAGATAATAATCTATTTGGTCCAAATGTAATTATTGTAGACCATAACCATGCTTACTCTGCCCGTGATCAGCTGATATGTAAGCAGGGATTTAACAGTGCTCCAATCATAATTGGGTCCAATGTTTGGATAGGAGGAAATGTCACCATTTGCAAAGGAGTTACAATCACGGATGGCGTCATTATCGGAGCCAATTCTGTCGTTGTTTCAGATTGTTCCGAGCCGGGCATGTATGCAGGAAATCCCGCTAAAAAAATAAAGGACTTATATGATGAAAGCGGCCAATGGTTTTCTGGCGTTTAACATATTAATTTCCAAAATACATATTTTTATAAATCCAGCACAGGCAAATGAAGGGGTATGTATGGGTAAAGTATGCTTATCAATTATATTCAATCATAAATATAATAAAAATATTCCACTGCTTCAGGAACTTTATGGTAAAAGGTTTAGCTCCATTTACTATATTGTTCCATTCTTTAATGAAACTATGGATGATACATATAAAAGCAGAATAATTTCCGTATATGAATCATCTTATTGCTTTCAGGGATATATAGCGCAAGCGTACGACCGGATTAAAAACAAACAGTTTTCGCACTATATTTTTATCGGAGACGATCAGATTTTAAATCCGCGTTTAAACGAAAACAATATACTGGATGAAATGGGATTGAGCGAACAGGATTCATACATTAAGGAGATAATACCATATGACGAGACCGGAAGCGGAAGTCTCGTAGATCAGAGTAATAAGTTATTTTATATATTAAGTGCGTTTAAAATTAATGTTGGTGTTTCGTATTTGACAGAGATTCCCTCATATGACGAGGCAGCTGCACGCTGTAAAAAGCATAACCTTCGAGTTGCCAAGTCTCTGCCGGTCTCTTTCTTTATGAATAAGGGCTATATTCACCCGAAACATTTGCCCCTTACGCTTAATACACTGGGCATAAATAAAGGAAGAAAGCTTTATTATCCGCTTTTCAAAGCTTACTCTGATATGGTGATTATCAATGAAGGCTCCTTTAAAGAATTTAGCAGGTTATCCGGCATATTTGCGGCAATGAATATATTTGTGGAAACAGCAATTCCACTGGCGATGGTTTTAGCATGCGAAAGCATAAAATATGAAAAGGATATGAAAAAGCTTTACGGTGTCGAATGGTGGGGGGACCAAATTTCGCAGTTTGAAGCTTCATACAATGCAGATTTAGATAGATTATTACAAAATTTTGACGATTGTATCCTGTATTATCATCCAATTAAGCTCTCAAAATGGAAGAGGTCAAAATAATGAATTCAGTTTTTGAAATCAAGTGGAATAAAAAATGGAACTCTACAAGAATATTATTGTGGGTTTTTGCATCGTTGGTTTCTGTGCTGACATCCAATTCATATATCTATTATTTTGTTTTTGCATTACAGGTGGCTTTATTATTCCGCCAAAGCAAAGGGATTTCCTTGGATTCAGTGTATTTGCTGCTCTACAGCTGTCTTTTGCCAAACAACTATATTCCCATAGTGTTTGCGCTTATTTCCGGCTTTATTTTATTGCGAAGCGGAAAGATCAATAGAAAATATGCTCTGTTGTTTTTTTCTATCATGTCCGGATTTGTTTTATCGGCAGTACTAAATGCTGTTCCAATAGTAAATATATGCTTTGCTGTTTTATATCTTATGCCGTCATTGATACTGATGATTAATTATAAAAATGCCTGGAATGAACAATATTCGGAGGCGGTAAGTCCGTTAATCGATGAAATATTTATTATATTAACATGCAGTACAATTATAAACTTATTTGGAAAAATCATTGGAATTCAAAGAGCAATTCCCGGAGACGATTGGTCAACGGGAACCTTTGGAGATGGACAAGGCAATCCCTTGTTTATGATAATAGCTATTATTTTTTTAGCCAGATTTGAACTGATAATTAAAAAGCCATTAAAATATGTGTGGTTTATCATTGCTGCTGTGTTTATGCTTTTAGCGTCACACAGCTATGCTTTATTGCTGGCCTTTATCCTGGCTGTCGGAATCGGAATCATAAAGACATATGGTATTAAAAAAAGCCTGAAAATTTTCAGCCCGTTTTTAATAGTTTTTATCCTGTTTATCCATTTCAGGCATTTTGATTTAGTAATCATAAATGCATTGAGCAACAAGGATTATCTTTTCGGATTGTTTCCGAAATTAAGGGTTATATTAGCAGCCTTTGCAAAAATACCAGGGACTTCAATTATCCATTTCCTGTTCGGGGTGGGGCCGGGAGAATTCTCATCCAGAGCCGCGGCAACCTGCACGGGGCTTTATATAAATTCCTATAATCTTTTTTTTGCTCCAAGCGTAGGAAAATGGATGAGCGAATATGTATATGAGCGAATATATCAGGGTTTTTTGGACTCAGGCGGAAACGGCGGCAGCATATTAAGCCTGCCCTATTCTTCCGCGGCTACAGTTATTGGAGAATATGGAATATGGGGAGTAGTATCATACTTTTTTATTTTTAAAAACTTTGTTAAAGGAAAAAGCAAATCTGCAGGAATAATTGTCGTATTTTTTATTGTTGCATGTTTTCTGGACAATTGGCTGGAATATATTAAAGTAGTTACTTTTTTAACAGCATGTTTATGTATTTGCAATACAGACAGCGAAGCAAGCCAGTCTCACTTGACCATAAATAAAAAAGCTTAAAATATAATTGCTTTGATCACTTATATAATGAGGGAGAAAATGAATTTATTGGTTTCCAGTAATAATACCTATGTACTGCCGACAATTGTATTATTGACTTCAATTTGTGTCAACAATCCTGGAAATATAACTGTCTATTTTATGTACAATGACCTTTCCGATGAGAATATAGATAAGATTAATAATTTGTCAAACAGCTACTCAAATATGACGATAAATTTTATTTATGTTAAAAATGAAATTTTTGCATCTGCGCCTCTCAGCGCACGTACAAACAGCTATATTTCGGTAGAAACATATTTTAGGCTGGCGGCAGGTGAGCTTCTTCCTAAAAACATAGACAAAGTCTTATATTTAGATACGGATATAGTTGTAAATGGAGATATAAGCGAATTTTACAATCATGTTTTTTCCGAATCCAGCATTGCTCTTGTGTGTGAGGATTATGGGTTAAAAATAGCCAATAAGCTTAAAAAGGAAGTATACCATAACCTGAATTTAAATGCCGGTCATATATACTTTAATGCAGGCGTTATGCTGATTAACCTGGCATTGTTAAGGAAAAAATTCGGCTTATCTGAATTTTTGGATTTTATAAATCTTTATCACGGACATCTAATCTTTCATGACCAGGATGTAATGAATAAGATGTTTGAATTTAACCTGGAATATGCAGATTATAATGTTTATAACTGCAGACCATTCTTCTATCCATTTTCATTAAGAAACCGCCAGCTTATCAACAGAGCTAAAATTATTCATTATGGAGAGAAGCCATGGAATAGCAGCTTCAGTGACATGGCAGGAGAATTATTCTGGAAATATGCTTTGGTTTCTGGCTTTCAGGATGAAGAAATTGAATTTAAAAAAAGGAATAATGAATATATGAAGAAAAACAAGGTACAGCTTGAAATAAAGAAACTAAAGAGGAATCTCAAGCTGACTTACTTGAGAAATATTAGAGGTATTAAATGAAAAAGAATGAAATGGTTTCGGTTATCACCGTTTGCTATAATGCCCAAAAAACAATCAGAAAAACATTAGAGTCTGTGTTGGCACAATCATTCAGGCCTCTACAATATATATTAGTCGATGGAAAGTCCACTGACTGTACTTTGGCAATTATCAATGAATATCAGGAACAATTCAAAAGAAACAATATAGAAATGATCATTGTTTCGGAAAAAGACGCCGGAATATACAATGCCATGAATAAAGGGGTTCATTATGCAACAGGGGAATGGATTCTTTATATGAATGCTGACGATTATTTTTATGACAAAGATGCGCTTCTATCAATAGTAAAATATATCAACGATAGTAAAATCGATATCATTTACGGTGATGAATATATTTATGATCATAACGGGGATGGATTTATCAACAAAAGAGGACAAGACATATCTGCAATAAACAGAACGCTTCCATTCTGCCATCAAAGCAGTTTGGTAAGAAAGAAATGGCTGTTTATACATCCTTTTGAGGAAAAATACAAAATTGTATCAGATTATGAATTTTTCCTTTTCTGTTTCAAAAACAACGCGGTATTTAAATATTGCGATACGGTAATTGCCGCTTATTTTAAAGAAGGTACATCGAGAAAAATGTTTAAAACAGCAATAGACGAGAGCTTTGAAGTAAAAGGGAAGTATGGAATTATTAATTCTAAACGGATTGACCTAATTCTAAAAAAGGAGCTCCGAAAAATTTATACAGCTCTGCAGGTGAGGCACGAAAAATGATTGTTGTAAAATTCAGCGGCGGATTAGGGAATCAAATGTACCAATATGTGATCTATAAAACGCTGCAAAAAAGATACCCGAATATTCCGGTCAAAGCGGATATTTCTTTCTATGGGCTGCTGACTGAACATAATGGTTTTGAAATAGATAAAGTATTTGAGGTAGGGGAAGGACTCTCTTGTGCTGCAAAAAAAGAAATTAACTCGTTCTGCCCCAAATATATACCGGGAAAACTTGAAACACACCTGCCCAGTGCAATAAAACGTAAAATTGCATTCGGGTGGCAGTATAAATTCACAAAGCTGAAATCCATATTAAACAAAAAACAAAAGGATTACATTATATCAGGATTGGAAATTAATGCATATAATGATTTGATCTTCAGGCTGAATACCGGCGAGCATAGCTTCTATTTGGACGGTTTGTGGCAAAATATACAATATTTTCTTTACGGGAGAGATTTCGTTCTAAGCTTATTCCATTATAAACTGCAGTATACAAAATATGAGAAGGAAATCAGTCAACGAATATCGGATACCAATTCAGTGAGCATTCATCTTCGCCGTGGGGATTTTGTGCATTCAACATTGGATATATGCACTAAAAAATACTATGATTCGGCAATTTCAATGATTAAGTCGCGGGTAAATAATCCTCAATTCTTTATTTTCAGCGATGATATGGAATATGCCAGGCAATTATTCGGTAATTTAGAAAATGCATTGTTTGTCAGAGGAAATAAAGAAAATGCAATCTATGACATGATGCTGATGTCGGAATGTAAGCACAACATTATATCTAATTCAACCTTTTCATTTTGGGCAAGCTATCTAAATATTAATGTCAATAAGATAGTACTTGCACCTAGATATTGTGTAAAGAATCAATTGGGAAGTTACCTTTTCAGTCTGCCTGAAGAATATATAACAATAGAGGTATAAACGTGATTTATTTGATCAATTATGCAGATGAGAATTATCAGGAAGCGCAGCATTATTGTTCTCAAATGGCCAGGGCGAGGGGCGGATTTGATAAAGTTATAGAATATCATCCCAATGATATAGATGATGCCGTAATTAATCTATGTCCGGAAGGAATATATGGCAACAACAGAAAAGCCAAACGTTATGGCTTATGGAGACCCTATATTATAAAAAAAACATTGGATGAAATACAGTATGGCGACTATCTCTGTTATTGTGACGCAGGGGGCTATTTTATCCGAAATGTTGCGCCGCTGATCAAACGTATGGAGAAGAAAAATCAGGATATCCGGGTTTCTGTATTACCTTTGATAGAAAAGCAATGGACAAAACGCGACATTTTTTTGTATTTTGATGCTGACTATCCTGATGTGACCGACTCAAACCAGATATGCTCCACCTTTATTTTTATTAAAAAGACAAAGCGTTCCGTTGCTTTCTTTGAACAATATTTTCAGATCTCAAAGGACATGCCTATACTTTTTACAGACGCTGAAAATGTATTAGGCAAGGATAATTATCCGGAGTATATAGAAAACAGGCATAATCAGAGCGTACTGAGTATTTTATGTAAAGTTCACAACATAAAACCGGATACAGATATCAGCGAATATGGCCTGCACCAAAAATTATATTCTTATACTCCCGGGGTAATTTATAAGCCCTGCCTGCCTTTACGTGAGTTCCCGTATTATATATCGCATAGGCGTCCGAAGGTGGATCTTTTGGTTCATATTTGTAATGTTTTGAGAATTTTTCTTCTGACCAATATATTTATGGTTATCTTAAAAAGTGTTCTTTACTTACACGAGAGGAAGAAAAAGCAATGAGCAGAGAGGCAAGGTTTGTTAAAAATACCATGATTGTCGGGATTGGAAAAATCACGACTCAGATAGTCAACTTTTGTCTGCTGCCATTATATACAAATAGCATTAATCCGGAACAATATGGAAATGTGGATCTGTTCCAGACATATGCAGGGATTATTATGGTAATTGTTTACCTGCAAATCGAGCAAGCGCTTTTTCGCTTTCTGGTAGATGCCCGAATGCAGAAGGAGCAGGAAAGCTTGATTATGTCTACAGCAATCATTTTTTCTTTAGCTGTTGATATTTTCTTAACAGTCATTGGGACGATTGTGAAAAACATACCGGGTATTTCTGCATACGCTTATATTTTTTATATGGTGGCAGCACTACATTTCTTTGAGAATATGCTTCAGCTGGCCCGCGGCGGGGGAGACAATGTAACATACACAATCGCTAACTTTTGTAATTCAGTGTTATTAATTTTTTTTAACATTGTCTTTTTGCTGGTACTACATATGAGAAGCGAAGGAATGTTCTTTTCCATTATCTCATCCAGTGTATGCAGTGCTCTTTATATTGTATTTAAAAGCAAGGTGTATAGACGAATACATCTTAAGCATTTTAGCTTTCAAAAGCTCAAGGAGCTTGCTGCGTATTCCTTTCCGCTTGTTCCCAACGCGATTTCCTGGTGGATAATTGGAGCTTCGGACCGGATAATTCTTTCATATTTTTTGGGTTCCGCTGCCATTGGCCTGGTTACGGTCTCTCAAAAATTTTCCACAGCAATATTTAATGTATACTGTATTGTCAACATAACCTGGAACGAGTTTGTATCGGTTAATATTTCCGACCCTGAAAGCACAAAATTTTCAGAGATGAAAGAAATTATACTCAGCAGTTTTTCTGCCGTATGTATAGGGTGTATTTCAATTGTCCCCCTTTTATTTTACTTTTTGATAAATCATCAATACAATGATGCGTACTTCTATATACCGTTGTACATAATCGGAGTAATGCTAAATATTGTTGTCAATATGATGAATGCATTTTTTGTAGGCTTAAAAAAGACAAGTGATATTGCGAAGACGTCAGCCGTCGCCGGAATAATCAATATTGCGATAAACTTACTTTTGGTAAAATACATCGGAATATACGCAGCCGCTCTTTCCACAATCCTTGCCTATGCCATTACCGCTGTTTGGAGAATCGCTGGTTTAAAAAAATATATAACGATCAAATGGAATTATGTAAAAATTATAATTATAATCATTCAATTTGTTATAACCCTGCTTCTGTATTATTTAAAGGCAGCGCATGTATTTTATATGATTAATATGCTGATCGCAGCAGCTGTATGGCTGCTGATGAACAAAAGATATATTGTAAATATTTTAAATATTATAAGGAGACAAATTAAAAAATGAAATATTTGATTTTAGGCGCAGGCCCTGCCGGATTAACCCTTGCAAATAAATTTAAACAAAATGGGATAACCGATTTCTGTTTCAATTTATGCCGGAAAAAGAATGGAATAAATATGAACGCGACAGCCGAATTGTAGTAAATGGAAGTACCGTCAATCATCCGGTCGAAGCAAACATATGGCAGATGGGTATTGAAGATCTGGCTTTAAGAGTAGCAGGCTGATCTCTGAAACCATTGAGGATATCTAGAGGTTTGAGGTATAAAGGGTGGCTGCCGAAATGATTCCCATGAGAGAGAGTTATCTGACAGGCGATTTTTCCGTATGCTGTTGACATATGTATTATTTACTGCTATATATAAATCATGGACTGAAGTTCTTTCAGAGAGCTTTCAACCCTATCATTATCAGTACTATATATGAGAAGCGACGGAATGTTTTTCCATTATTTCATCCAGTGAATGCAGTGCTCTTTATATTGTTTTCTTTCCTATGCCATTACCGCTGTTTGGAGAATCGCTGGTTTAAAAAATATATAACGATTAAATGGAATTATGTAAAAATTATAAATATAATCATTCAATTTGTTATAACCCTGCTTCTGTATTATTTAAAGGCAGCGCATGTATTTTATATGATTAATATGC
>ERZ808051.157-NODE-157-length-88673-cov-11.891541_pt1 | contig 88673 bp, 75 predicted proteins | sample MGYA00380199_ERZ808051 | MGnify/ENA primary metagenome ERZ808051 (study PRJEB31490, sample SAMN06133391) | mouse gut metagenome | isolation source: J11 | host: mice | place: China: Chengdu | collected 2015-05 ... | reverse complement strand
TTCCCGAGTGGCCAAAGGGGACAGACTGTAAATCTGCTGCAAATTGCTTCGGTGGTTCGAATCCACCTCCATCCATTCAGGTCTAAAGACTTTAGTGATTGCATATAATGTAATCCAAGAAAGAATAGTCAGATAATATGATAACGCGGGGTGGAGCAGTCTGGAAGCTCGTCGGGCTCATAACCCGAAGGTCACAGGTTCAAATCCTGTCCCCGCTACTCAATGCCCAGATAGCTCAGTTGGTAGAGCAGAGGACTGAAAATCCTCGTGTCACTGGTTCGATTCCGGTTCTGGGCATTTTTTATTCTTATTGATTACGGAGCACTAGCTCAGTTGGTAGAGCACCTGACTTTTAATCAGGTTGTCGGGGGTTCGAATCCCCCGTGCTTCATTATAATTTTATCATAGATAAAGAGAAAGACTGTTTTGCTTAGTTATTATATGACGGCGTACAGTTTTTTTGTTTTATATGGGCAAAGATTTTATGGAAGTATTTTAATCAGATATTCTGTCTGCCTTATTTTATGATATAATGTACGCGATGACAGCGCGGCGGAGTCGGGCATATACTGTTAAGCTAAAGCAGGACAGCGAATGAGCGCTGCGATAGAAAGGATACATACGTGGATAAAATTAGAAAAGTTTTTTCATCAATATTTGACCATATCAGTGAGTGTATGGCTCCGGTTATTCCGCTCGTGTTGGCCGGTGGTATATTGAAAATGATTGTTTTGCTGCTAACGGCGTTACATGTGCTGACAGGGTCTACGGAGACGATCATGTCGGCGCTGGCAACTACGCCATTTTATTTTCTTCCGGTGTTTGTGGCTTATTCCGCAGCAAAACATTTTGATACGGATCCGCTGCTTGCCATTACCAGCGTATGTGTTATGCTGCTACCTGATTTTGCAGCACTCATGGAAAGTGGAGAAAAAGTAACTTTTGCCGGGATTCCGGTGATATCGGCGACTTATGCTTATAGTGTGATTCCGATCATTCTATTGATCTATTGCATGTCGCATATTGTGCGGCGGCTGCGTAAGTGGATCAAAGAAAGTCTTCAGCCTTATCTGCTTGCAGCATGTACAATACTTTTGACTTCTCTTTTGGGCATCCTTGTGATTGAGCCGGTAGTGAGCCTGGTGAGCAGTGTGCTGGCGGACGGACTTGATAGGATGCAGACGCAGGCGCCAATGGCAGCGTGGGGGCTTTTTGGGGCGTTGACGCTTTTCCTTGTTTCTACAGGAATGCATTGGATCTTTATGACGTTAGCGATTACGCAGATTGGCCTTAACGGTATGGATTACGGCATTATGGCGGCGCTTTTTATCTCAAATATGTCTCTTGCAGGTTGTGATTTAGGTGTATTTGTCAAGGCAAGGTCGGCTGAGAAAAAGGCAATGGCCATAAGCGCTATGGTTACGGCATTGATTCCAGGCATTGCAGAACCGTCTATTTTTGGAGTATGCTTTAAGGAGAAGACGCCGATCTTAGGTGTGGTACTGGGCTGTATGGCGGCGGGGATCGTGCAGGGGCTTCTGACAGTGCACAGCTATATTTTTACATTTCCAAGCATACCGTCTCTATTGATGTTCTATCATGTGGAAGAACCTGGCAATCTGGTAAAAGCAATTATCGTTGGTCTGGTATCCTTTGTGGCAAGTATGGTCATTACAGCCTTAGTCTATCGGGATACGCAGCAGGAGGCAGTGTAAGTAAATGGGATGTGTATGGTATATGATGAAGAGACGACAACCCTGATGGACCAGAGATCAGGGGATGGGGAAGGAGCATAGCGATTCCAATGAAAAAACTTATGTTCTTTGAGGGTGACATCGAAACACAGGGATATTTCTCACGTCAGATCAGTGAGGCAATGCAGACATTGGGGCATGAAGTATTTATGTATGATCTGAGTCATCCATGGACCAGTACGGAGAAGTTTTTCCGTTTTTTTGAAAAGGGCAACACGGTCTTGATCAATTTCAATTTTCATGGAATGAGTGGTGAGGAATATTTTTTGGATGAAAACGGCCGGACGATGTGGGACGCTTTGGATATTCCCAGCTATAATATTGTAGTGGATCATCCGATGTACTATCATCATTTTCTGGAAAATGTGCCGAAGAATTATCATCATATCAGCATAGACAGGAATCATGAAAAATATATGCAGCGTTTTTTTCCGTGGATTGTGAGAGCGCCGTTTCTGCCATTAGCGGGCACAGAATTGCATCCGCGCAAATCGAATGTGCCGATTACATGCCGGAAGTACGATGTGATCATGGTAGGCAATTATTGTGTGCCGGAAACATTTGACAAGTTTATTACAAGGATTGACGATGAGTATACGGCGTTTTATCATGGAATGATCGACGATCTGTTGGCTCATCCCAATAAGACTGTGGAAGAGGTGGCCGAGGCGCATATTTTGGATGAAATGGGAGAAGTGCCGGAAGAAGAAATGAAAAAGGCCATGGCGTCTGTTACTTTTATTGATCTGTATGTGCGTTATACGGTGAGAGGCCGGGCAGTTCAACAGTTGGTAGACGCTGGAATCAAGGTACATGTTTTCGGGGATGGCTGGGAGAAGCTGCCGTGCAAACGCGAACAAAATATGATCGTGATGAATAATCTTGATTCTGTGGGATGTCTGAAAAAACTTTGTCAGACCAAACTCTCTCTCAACGTGATGCCCTGGTTTAAAGACGGCGCTCACGACAGGATCTTTAATACGATGTTAAACGGTGCGGTATGTCTCTCTGATTCAAGTGTTTATCTTGACGGTATACTGCATGACGGTGTGGACTGCAGTTTGTATACGCTTGAGCAGATGGAGCGTCTGCCGGAAATTGCGGGAGCGCTTCTGGACGATCACAGTAAGATGCAGGAGATTGCTGATAGCGGCTACGCAATGGCCAGTGCAGCACATACGTGGGCACACAGAGCCCAGTGTCTGCATGAGTTGATTGAACGCTGCTGAGGAACGAAAGCAGTATTGCGGCAAGCTTGTGATATGCATGGGAAATTAGTTTGATGTCGATATAAATATGGTGTGCACAATCAGGAGTACCGATCAATATGGAGGGGTATGGCATATGGATGATTTGAAGAACAGAATGCGGAAGAGAAATGAACGGATGAAAAGACTGTATGAACGCCACAAGCGTATCCATGCGTTACTCAAGAAACATGCATCGGACATTCTGGATTCAGAGAATTTCAGAATGACGCAGGGGCATATCCAGCATGGGACTATGACCGTACATCATCATGTGATGGATGTGGCCCGTTACAGTCTGCTCCTCAATAGCAAATTAGGATTAGGATGTAATAAGCATGATCTGATCCGGGGCGCATTGCTGCATGATTATTTTCTTTATGACTGGCATGATAAAAGTTATCTGCCGCAGCGCAGGCGGCTGCATGGATTCTGGCATCCGGGGATTGCGCTTCGAAATGCGGAGAAAGAGTATCAGTTAAGTGACAGGCAGCGGGAGATCATCAGGAAACATATGTGGCCTTTGTCGGTGGTTCCGCCTACCTGCAGAGAGGCATGGGTAGTTACGGCGGCGGACAAATATTGTTCTTTGATGGAGACCGTGGGGATTCATAAAGGACATGGAAGACGGGCCTCCTGATGCAAAATACAGGAAAGACGGGTGTAGATATTACAGAGCATAAACTGAATGGGGCGGATGAATCCATCGCCAACGATGAAAGAAGACCAGAAAGCAAAGGGCTGTACGCCATGTTATCCGAATACAATGGAAGTGATTATTATCCCTGCCATATGCCGGGGCATAAACGCAATCCGCAGGCGGGAGACATGGCGGGATATTATGGAATTGATATTACGGAGATAGACGGGTTTGATAACCTGCATCATGCAGAAGGGATTCTGAGGGAGGCACAGCGGCGGGCAAACCGGCTCTACGGGGCAGAAGAAACTTTTTACCTGGTGGGAGGCAGCACCTGCGGTATTCTCTCATCTGTCATGACTGCGGTGGAGCGCGGCGGTGAGCTGCTGATGTCCAGAAACTGTCATAAATCGGTCTATCACGCTGCAATCTTACAGGAATTGGATGTACATTACTATTATCCGTCAATGCTTGCAGGATATGGAATCTATGACGGCGTGACTGCACAGGAGATTGGCAGGCTGTTAGATGCATATCCGGCGTGCGGGGCAGTCGTCATTACTTCACCGACTTACGAGGGGATCTTGTCTGACGTAGAAGCTGTTGCATATGAAGTTCACCGGCGGGATAAGATTCTGATCGTAGATGAAGCGCACGGCGCGCATCTGGGGCTGGATGATCACATGCCGCGTGGTGCAGTGGCGGCCGGTGCAGATCTGGTGATCCATAGCCTGCATAAGACATTGCCGTCCATGACACAGACGGCGCTTTTGCATGTGCAGGGACAGAGAGTTGACCGCGGCAGACTGCGCCGCTATCTGAGCATGCTGCAAACGAGCAGCCCTTCCTATGTAATGATGGCCAGTATGGATTCCTGTATACGGTACATGGAGATTCATGGAGCAGAGAGATTTGCATTTATGAGAAAGCAGTACGATCTCTTCTGTAACAGGATAAAAAGTTGTAAACATATATATATTGGAAAAATGACAGATGTGTCATGTGAGAAAGAACAATTGAATCCCTATAGTATGTTTGGATGGGACATCGGGAAACTGGTGATCTTTGTGCGGGATACATTCTGGAGTGGACAGCATTTGTACGAGATCTTGCGGGAGGACTACCATCTGCAGATGGAGATGGCCGCAGAGAGTTATGTTCTGGCAATCATGACGGTCATGGACACGCAGGCGGGATGGCAGAGATTGGCTGATGCGTTAGTTGAGATTGATGGTAGGATAGAAGAGGAGATTGCACAGGGCAGTGCCGAAATGAGAGGTCTGAGTAGTTGGAGAGTACAACAGGAGGGATATGCAAAAATCAAGACAGTGACCGCGATGATTCCTGCACGGGCTTTTGACAAACCGCGGGAAAAGGTGGCGTTGTCGGGGGCTGTGGGACGAATCGCAGCCGATTTTGTCAATCTGTATCCGCCGGGCATTCCGCTGCTTGTGCCGGGAGAAGTGATAAGCGCTGAACTGCTGGTGCAGATTCAGGTGAGCATGGATATTGGCCTGCAGGTGCAGGGAATAGCGCCGGACGGAAATATTGCCGTCGTTGTTTGAAAGATTTGGCGAATGCGGTTGTCTCTGACAATGAAACATTTGAAATTCCATAGGAAATATGGCATTATTATTATAGGATGTAGTTAACGATAAAAGGTATTTAGCAATATGGGAAAAATCGTATGCCTGATGGGGCGTAGTTCCTCAGGAAAAGATACAATTTATAAAAAGCTTCTGAGGCAGGATAATGTGATCTTAAAGACGATCATACCTTATACGACAAGACCGATCAGGGCAGGCGAACGGGACGGGGTAGAGTATCACTTTACAGATGAAGCAGGTTTTCAGGAGCAGCTTCATCAGGGAAACGTTATTGAGGCCAGAGCCTACCACACGTATTTGGGAATGTGGCGGTATTTTACGGTGGCGGATGAGAAAATTGACCTGAAAGATCATTCTTATTTGCTGATCGGCACATTGGAGGCTTATGCACAGATTAAGCGGTTTTACGGTGAGGAAAATGTGCTGCCGGTGATGATCGAGCTTGACGATGGTGTACGGCTGCAGAGAGCCTTAGATCGGGAGAAAGCACAGGATCATCCGAAATATGAAGAGATGTGCAGGCGTTTTCTGGCAGATGCCGAGGATTTTTCGGAAGAGAAATTAAAACAAGCGGGAATAGACAGGACATTTTATAATGACAATCTGGAAAGATGCCTGAGCGAGATCATCGTTTACCTGCAGGCTAATCTGGAATGATACGCATAAACGGTGAAATGCAGCAGAGGATGAAAATAGATTATGGAGCAAGGAGGTGACGGGTGTGGATATTAAGGTAAATCAAGTGCAGCAGCCAATGCCCATAGAGCAGACGCAGCAGGTGCAGGAAGCGGACGGCACTTTTAAATTCACTCTTGTCAGCAGGATTGAGGAACAGGATCTGCAAAACGCCCTGGCCAATATGATGGAGGAGATCACCAGACAGGGGGATAAGCTCGCCAAACACCGCGACATCAAAGATATGAAGAGATACCGCGCGTTGATCAAGGATTTCATGAATGAAGTTGTAAACCGTTCGCATGCTTTTTCAAGAGAAAATTTCCTTGACCGGAAAGGACGGCACAGAGTATATGGTATTGTGCGGCTGATTGATGAGAATCTGGATCAGCTTGCGCAGGAGTTGGTGAAAGATGAGCAGGATAATCTGGCGATTCTCAGTAAGATTGGAGAAATCAGAGGACTGCTGTTAGATATTTTTACGTAGTGTAAGAGGCGCAGGGGCATTTTCAAAAGAGACGGGTGGGGTTATAGATGGCAAAATTTACGGATATTATAGGACAGGAACAGTTAAAAGAGCATCTGCAGAATGCAATTTCCATGAATAAAGTGTCACATGCATATATTATCAATGGCGAGAGAAGTTCCGGCAAGGAATTTATTGCCCGTATTTTTGCGATGACACTGCAGTGTGAAAAGGGTGGTACGGAACCATGCGGAGAGTGTCATTCCTGTAAGCAGACTCTTAGCAATAACCAGCCGGATATCATATATGTCAGCCATGAGAAGCCAAACACAATCGGCGTGGAGGACATCAGGACACAGATCAACGGTGATATTGATATTAAGCCTTACAGCAGTCCGCGTAAGATTTATATTATGAACGAGGGCGAGAAGATGACGGTGCAGGCACAGAATGCACTGTTGAAAACATTAGAGGAGCCGCCGGAGTATGCAGTAATACTGATTCTGACTGCCAATGTGGAGACGATGCTGCCGACGATCTTAAGCAGGTGTGTCGTGTTGAATATGAAGCCGGTGCAGGATGCTCTTGTTAAGGAATATCTGATGGAAGAATTGGGAGTGCCGGATTACAAGGCTAATATCTGCGTTGCTTTTGCGAGAGGAAATATTGGCAAGGCCAAGCTGCTTGCCAGCAGTGAGGAGTTTGAGAAAGTCAAGGATGAGGCGATCACGCTTGTAAAATATATCAATGACATGGAAATCAATGAGATCGTCAAGGCGATCAAGAAGATTTCCGAGTATAAATTTGATGTTAATGATTATTTGGACATCCTGTCTGTATGGTATCGGGACGTGCTTCTTTATAAGGCGACCAAAGACGTCAACAGCCTGATCTTTAAAGAAGAGATTCCACAGATCATGCGTGTGTCCGACAGAAGTACCTATGAGGGGATAGAGATTATTGTAAATGCCCTGCAGCAGGCAAAGAGAAGGCTGGAGGCCAATGTTAATTTTGACCTGGCAATGGAGCTTTTGCTTTTAACAATCAAAGAAAACTAACGAAACTGCAATAAATCGGAATGAAAAGAAGTGTGGAGGTTGATAGATTATGATACGAGTAATAGGAGTGCGGTTTCGTACCGCAGGAAAAATATATTATTTTGATCCCGGGAAACTAGATATCAGGCGTGGGGAGCACGTGATCGTGGAGACGGCGCGGGGAATTGAGTACGGAACGGTAGTAGGGGATCCTAAGGATGAAGAGGATGACAAAGTCATACAGCCTTTGAAAGCGGTTCTGCGGATCGCAACGCCGAAAGACGACGAGCAGGAGGCGGCGAACAAGCAGAGGGAGAAAGAAGCCTTTAAGATTTGTCTTGAAAAGATTAGGAAGCATAATCTGCAGATGAAACTGATCGATGCAGAGTATACCTTTGATAATAATAAAGTACTGTTCTATTTTACAGCAGACGGCCGTATCGATTTTCGCGAACTGGTGAAAGATCTGGCATCAGTTTTTAAGACCAGAATCGAGTTAAGGCAGATCGGCGTCAGGGATGAGACGAAGATTCTTGGCGGTATCGGTATCTGTGGCAGGCCCTTATGCTGTCATACACATTTATCTGAGTTCGCACCGGTTTCTATTAAGATGGCAAAAGAGCAGAATCTTTCGCTGAATCCGACAAAGATATCAGGGGTATGCGGCAGGCTCATGTGCTGCCTGAAAAATGAGGAAGAAACTTACGAGGAACTCAACAGGCGGCTTCCTAACGTGGGAGATTATGTGACTACGGAGGACGGATTGAAAGGAGAGGTACACAGTGTCAATGTACTTCGCCAGTTGGTGAAAGTGATCGTAGATGTAGATGATGAAAAAGAGATTCAGGAGTACAAAGTAGAGCAGCTTCGCTTTAAGAGAAGACACGGCAAGAATCGTAAGATGGATGTGAACGAGGCGGAGTTAAAAGAATTGGAGAAATTAGAAAAACAGGATTCCAATAAATCTAAATTGGATGAAAATTGATGAAGCGGTGCGGCAATCCGAGATATTGCCCGCAGATGTTGAGGGATTGGATATGGCGTCAAAGTACAATGTCCCCTTGAAAGAGAATGAGAGAATTGATGATCTGGAGCGCAACGGTTACCGTATTATTCAGGACGCCGGGCGCTTCTGTTTCGGCATGGATGCAGTGCTTTTGTCAGGATTTGCGAGGGTAAAAGACGGTGCGGAGGTTTTGGATCTGGGAACGGGAACGGGGATCATACCGATTCTGTTGGAAGCCAAGACAGGCGCGGCACATCTGACGGGGCTGGAAATTCAGGAAGACAGTGCGGACATGGCGAGACGAAGTGTGCGCTTGAATGGGCTGGAAGAGAAAATTGATATAGTGACGGGAGATCTTAAAGAGGCAGGAAGTCTGTTTGACGCTGCTTCTTTTGACGTTATCACATGTAATCCGCCCTATATGACAGAAAACCATGGACTTACCAATCCAAATGATGCAAAGGCGATCGCACGGCATGAGATATTGTGTACCCTGGAAGACGTGATCGCACAGACGGCTAAGTTGTTAAAGCCGGGAGGAAATTTCTATATGGTTCACAGGCCGTTTCGTCTGGCTGAGATCATGGTGCTTCTCCACGCCTATAAACTGGAACCAAAGAGGATGCAGCTCGTATACCCTTACGTGGATAAAGAACCTAATATGGTATTGATCGAGGCAAACCGGGGAGGAAAGCCGAGAATGACGGTGGAGAAGCCTCTGATCGTATACAGGGAAAAGGGAGTTTATATGCCGGAGATCTATGATCTGTATGGCTATTAGGAGAAAGGACAGTACACAGGAGGAATGCTGCCGCATCAGAGGATGTGGTAACTGAAAGAAAACGGGATGAAGAGATATATAACAGGCTGTTTTACCACAAAAAAGAATACATGCATGGCCATACTTATAATGCTGGCAGGTATCTGGCTTGCAGGCTGTGGAGCCCAGGGAACGGAGATCATGTCCTATTCCATGACAGGAGACGAGGGAACAGGACAGAAGAAGCAGACGGAAGACAGTTCACAGCAGGAGGGGGCAGGCGACAGCTCACAGGAGGAATGGGCAGGCGACAGCTCGCAGCAGGTGGGAGAGAGAGAGAGCAGTTCGCAGCAAGGCAAAGAGTCAGGCAGCGGTTTACAGCAGGAGGAACAGACGGGAACCGAGGCGCTGAAGCACAAAGGCAGCAGCGTATCGGATAATGACAGCGGCATATCCCAAAATGAGACGGAGGCAGACGATAGAGCGGAGACAGTTGATGAGGAAGATCTGAAAATAGCGAAAGAAATGCGTCAGGAGCCGGTCAAAGTGAAAGGGATCTATGTCAGTGGTCCGGTAGCGGGAATAGCGAAGATGGATGACCTGATCGATCTCGTGGATCGGACAGAGCTGAACGCCATGGTCATTGATATTAAGAACGACGAGGGTAAGGTCACTTATAAGATGCAGTCCGAACAGGTGCTGGAGATAGAGTCCGGAGTCGCCTATATACCGGATATCAAAGAACTGGTTGCAAAGTGCAAAGAGAAAAATATTTATCTGATCGCGAGAATCGTAGCTTTTCGGGATCCCTATCTGGCAGAGCAGAATCCGGAATGGGCGGTACATACGAAGGAGGGAGAGATTTTTCGGGATAAGAGCGGGCTCGCATGGGTCAATCCTTATGAGCGCGAAGCGTGGGATTACCTGCTGGAGATAGCATCGCAGGCGGCAAAAGACGGATTCGATGAGATACAGTTTGATTATATCCGCTTCTCTACGGATATCAGAGAGGAAGAGGTAGATTACGGACCGGAGGAAGAAACGGCCGATAAGGTAGAGATCATCACGGAATTTACGGAGTATATGTATAAGAATCTGGTTCCACAGGGCGTCTATGTAGCGGCGGACGTATTTGGCACGGTGATCGATAATGAGATAGACCAGAAGATTGTAGGACAGGATTATGTGCGTATGGCGGAACACTTAGACTATCTGTGCCCAATGGTATATCCGTCCCATTATCATAACGGCGCATATGGTATTTCGGTGCCCGATGCACAGCCTTATGATACGATTTATGCGGCATCATCGTCATCTGTGCAGCAGCTCCAAACGATGCCGGAGAAAGACCATGCTCATGTGCGGATGTGGCTGCAGAGTTTTACCGCCAGCTGGGTTCCGGGGCACATCAAATATGGCGCAAAACAGATTCGGGAGCAGATTAAGGGGGCCTATGATGCGGGATACGATGAGTGGATCCTGTGGAATGCGGCAGTCAACTATCAACCGGACTCGTTGTTGAGTGAGGAAGCGGCTGAGGAAGAGAGGCTTCGCTGGGAGGAAGAGAAAAAGGCTTCGGAAACTCCGGAAACCGTCAGTGGCAATGGAACATAAGGGGAGGCATTTATGTCAGGAATGTTATATTTGTGCGCAACGCCAATTGGTAACCTGGGCGATATGACACCGCGTGTGGTTGAGACGCTTGGCAGTGTGGATATCATTGCGGCGGAGGATACGCGTAACAGCATCAGGCTGATGAATCATTTTGAGATCAGGACTTCTATGACCAGTTACCATGAATATAATAAAGTAGAAAAAGCAGACTATCTTGTGGGACAGATGCAGCAGGGCAAAAATGTTGCGCTGATCACAGACGCCGGAACGCCTGCAATATCAGATCCAGGAGAAATTTTGGTTGCAAAATGCCATGAGGCCGGCATTACCGTCACGTCACTCCCGGGGGCGGCGGCATGTATTACGGCGCTTACGCTGTCAGGTTTAAGTACAAGACGGTTTTGTTTCGAGGCATTTCTTCCTGCGGATAAAAAAGAAAAGGCTCAGATTTTGGAGGAACTCAAGGAGGAATCCCGCACGATCATTCTCTATGAGGCGCCCCATCATCTTGTGCGGACACTTGGGGAGCTGCTTGAGGCACTTGGCAACCGCAGGGTGACGCTGTGCAGGGAATTGACGAAGAAATTTGAGACGGTACTGCCGACGACGATAGAAGATGCCCTTATTATGTATGAGACGGAGGAACCGCGCGGGGAATATGTGCTTGTCGTGGAGGGTAAGAGTCTCGCGCAGAAAAAGGAAGAACGGCAGGATACATGGAAGAGCATGAGCATAGAAGAGCATATGGCATATTATGAGAAAGGAGGGCTGGGAGAAAAGGAGGCCATGAAACAGGTTGCCAAAGACCGCGGTGTGCCCAAAAGAGAGATTTATCAATATTTATTGGCAAAGTGAATTGACAAAACGCAGAAAACCCGTAAAATTAAGATTGACAAAAGGTTAGACAGAGAATATACTTTGAATGTCAAACTATTTATCTAATGGTGAAAAGGAGAACAGAAAAATGTTGGAGAGAGTTATCGAGATTATTCAGGAACAGTTAAACTTAGAAGGAGTGGAGATCACGGAAGAGTCCTCTTTCAAGGATGATTTGGGTGCGGACTCCTTAGACTTATTTGAGCTGGTTATGGCTTTTGAGGAGGAGTACGGCGTTGAGATTCCTTCTGAAGATTTAGAGCAGATCACAACGGTTGGCGCTGTTGTTGAATACATGAAGAGTAAAGGCGTAGAGGCATAAGTTGAAAAGCTCTTTCAACGATTGATTTGAGCGTCTGCCAGTGCAGACAGATGGGTATAAGGATGAGAACAAAGATTACAGAACTGCTCGGGATTGAGTATCCGATCATTCAGGGCGGTATGGCATGGGTTGCCGAGTATCATCTTGCGGCAGCCGTTTCGGAAGCGGGCGGTTTAGGTATTATCGGAGCGGGCGGTGCGCCGGCGTCTTTTGTCAGGGAACAGATCCGCAAGACAAAGGAACTTACGAAGAAACCGTTTGGCGTGAACGTTATGCTCATGAATCCGGAGGCGGACGAGATCGCTAAGGTTATTATTGAAGAGGGCGTGCCTGTGGTTACTACCGGGGCAGGCAATCCAGGCAAATATCTTGCTTCATGGAAAGAAGCAGGTATTAAGACAGCTCCTGTCGTAGCCAGTGTGGCTCTTGCCAAAATGATGGAGCGCGCCGGCGTGGATGCGGTGATCGCAGAGGGCACGGAGTCTGGCGGACATATCGGTTCGGCTACAACGATGACGCTTGTTCCGCAGGTAGTGGATGCAGTCAGTATTCCCGTAATCGCAGCAGGCGGTATTGCGGATGGACGAGGCTTTGCGGCAGCTATGATGCTGGGGGCGGAAGCGGTACAGATGGGAACCAGATTTGTGATCGCAAAAGAGTCCATCGTACATGAGAATTATAAGAAGAAAATTCTGGCAGCGAAGGACATTGATTCGGAAGTCACAGGGATGACTCATGGACATCCGGTGCGTCAGATTCGCAACAATATGACCAGAGAATACCTGAAGCTTGAGAAAGCAGGAGCGCCATTTGAGGAATTGGAGCATTTGACATTGGGGGCGCTTCGCAAGGCAGTCGTTGAGGGCGACACAGTGAACGGTACACTGATGGCAGGACAGATTGCAGGTATGGTTAAAGAGGAGATGACTTGTGCGGAAATGATACAGGAGATCATGACGCAGGCAGAATCTCTGTTGAAATAGCGGTAGAGCCATTTGGGCAATACAGCATGTGTAGAAGCATATAGGGGCGCAAGCTCTCGGGCTTGCGCTTTTTCTGAAACAAATACTTTGAAATTCAAAGTATTTGACGGAAGAATTTATCAGGATAGAGACGAAGTATATTTTCGCTTTAACTGGCAATAAATCAGATCTGTCATAAGACGGATCATCGCACGATGAGAGTGCGGGAATGGAGGATTACAATGGGCAAGATAGCATTTATGTTCCCGGGACAGGGAGCGCAGTATGTGGGGATGGGCAAAGATTTTTATGAACAGATTTCGGTCAGCAGAGAGATGTTTGAACTGGCAGGCAAAGCCAGCGGACTGGATGTTGTGAAACTCTGTTTTGAGGAAAATGAACAGATTAATATTACGGAATATACACAGATTGCCATGCTGGCAGCAGAAGTGGCAATGCTGAAAGCGATAGAGGAAAAGGGCTTAAAGCCTGACGTGACAGGGGGCTTGAGTCTGGGAGAGTACGGTGCGCTTGCTGCCAGCGGCGTGATGAGCGCGGAGGATGTCTTCAAGGTGGTGCGTAAGCGCGGTATCTACATGCAGGAGGCAGTGCCAAACGGCGGCGCAATGGTGGCGGTGCTTGGTCTGGATACGGAAGTGATCGAGAAGATCTGTGAGGAGACGCCGGGCATGGTGACTATCGCAAACTATAACTGCCCCGGACAGATTGTTATCACAGGAGAAGAGGGCGCGGCGCAGGCAGCGGTGGAAAAACTGACGGCAGCAGGCGCAAAGAGATGTGTGCCGCTGAAAGTGAGCGGGCCTTTTCATTCTCCGCTGCTGACAGGAGCAGGTGAGAAATTGGCTAAAGAGCTTGAGAATGTGGAGATCCATGAGATTCAGATTCCCTATATTGCCAATGTAACAGCTGATTACGTAAAAGATCAGGAGCAGGTAAAGGCGCTTTTGGAGAAACAGGTATCGTCTTCCGTGAGATGGCAGCAGACGGTGGAGCGTATGATCGCCGATGGAGTAGACACTTTCGTGGAGATCGGTCCCGGTAAGACGTTGTCCGGATTTATGCGTAAGATTAACAGGGACGTAAAAGTCTATAATGTAGAGAAAGTGGAAGATCTGGCTAAGTTGGACGAGCTGCTGTAAATACAGGAGCGGAATATGGAGGGAAAGCAGTTATGTTAGCAGGAAAAGTGGCGCTCGTGACGGGCGCAGGGCGCGGTATTGGGCGTGAGATTGCGCTGACGTTAGCGCAGTACGGGGCGGATGTGATCGTTAATTACAATGGTTCCAGGGAAAAAGCAGAGGAAACAGCCGCACAGATTGAGGCAATGGGACGCAAGGCGGCGGTGGTGCAGTGTAGCGTTGCAGATTATGAGGCATGCGGTAAGATGATCACGGATATGCTGGCAGAATTCGGACATATTGACATTCTGGTAAATAATGCAGGCATCACGAAAGATAATCTGGTGATCAAAATGACGGAAGAAGACTTCGATGCGGTCATTGATACGAACCTGAAAGGTACTTTTAACACAATGAAGCATATGTACCGCCCTTTTATCAAACAGAAATCCGGCAGGATCATCAATCTGTCTTCCGTGTCCGGTGTTCTGGGTAATGCAGGCCAGGCAAATTATGCGGCTTCCAAGGCAGGAGTGATCGGGTTGACCAAATCAATGGCGCGTGAACTGGCAAGCAGGAATATCACGGTTAACGCGGTAGCGCCAGGGTACATTGACACGGACATGACACAGGCTATGACGGATGCGGCAAAGGATGCGACACTGGCGCAGATTCCGTTAAAACGCGTAGGCACGCCGAAAGACGTGGCGGAAACAGTGGCTTTCCTGGCCAGCGACAGGGCGTCTTACATTACGGGACAGGTGATTTCCGTGGATGGCGGTATGGCTATATAAATTGTCTTAACCGATGTGCGGATACTGATACGAATTCATGAAAGGAGCAGAGTATTCATATGAGCAGAAGAGTAGTAGTAACAGGCATGGGTGCGATCACACCCATTGGACTGAGTGTAGATGAGTTCTGGGCAGGCGTAAAAGAGGGTAAGCTTGGTTTTGACAGGATCACACGATTTGACACAAGCGATTTTAAATGCAAGCTTGCCGCAGAAGTTAAAGGGTTTGAGGGCAAGAATTATATGGACTTTAAAGCAGCTAAGAGAATGGAGCTGTTCTCTCAGTATGCAGTGGCAGCTACGAAAGAGGCGATGGAAGATGCAGGTCTTGATATGGAGAAAGAAGATCCTTACCGCGTGGGTGTGGCAGTGGGATCCGGCACTGGTTCCCTGCAGGCTATGGAGCGTTCTCACAGCAGATTGGTAGAGAAAGGCCCCGGCAGGATCGAGCCCCTTTTCGTTCCTCTTACGATTTCCAATATGGCGGCGGGAAATGTGTCTATTCAGTTCGGTTTAAAAGGAAAGAGCATCAATGTAGTAACGGCGTGTGCTACAGGAACGAATTCCATCGGCGAAGCGTTCCGTGCGATCCAGTATGGGGATGCCGAGGTCATGGTTGCAGGCGGCACGGAGGGCAGTGTGTGCCCGATCGGAGTTGGCGGTTTCTCAGCATTGACGGCTCTGTCTACCAGCGAAGACCCTGCCAGATGTTCTATTCCTTTTGATAAGGAGAGAAGCGGCTTTGTTATGGGTGAGGGCGCGGCAGTAGTAATTTTGGAAGAACTGGAACATGCGAAAGCCAGAGGCGCGAAGATATACGCTGAAGTAGCCGGCTATGGGTGCACTTCGGATGCTTATCATATTACATCCCCGGCAGAGGACGGTGCAGGTGCAGCTAAAGCCATGGAGTATGCGGTGGCGGATGCAGGCATTGCCAAAGAGGACGTTACCTATATCAATGCGCACGGAACAGCAACGCATCACAATGATCTGTTTGAGACGAGGGCGATCAAGCTGCTGTTTGGCGAGCATGCGAAAGACATTAAGATCAATTCAACCAAGTCCATGGTAGGACATCTTCTGGGTGCGGCAGGCGCAATTGAGTTTGTGACTTGTGTGAAAGAGCTGGAGGAGGGTTATATTCACCGTACCGTCGGCTATCAGGTGCCTGACGAGGAATGTGATCTGAATTACTGTAAAGAAGCTTATGAGGAAGATTTCGAGTATGCACTGTCCAATTCTCTGGGATTTGGCGGGCATAATGCGAGCTTGTTAGTTAAGAAATATCATGAGTAAGTTTTTGATAATAAATGGAATGCGGATATAGAAAGCATGAAGGATTCGGCGGTGTTAGGTTGAAAGATGCCGCGGACAGGAAAGGAAAAGGAGGAAATACGGATATGTCACTTATGGGAGCAAAAGAGATTATAGAGATCATCCCGCACAGACAGCCGTTTATGCTGATTGATACGATAGAGGAGCTGGAAGCGGGCAAAAGAGTTGTGGCGAAGAAATGTGTTTCCTATAATGAGCCTTTCTTCGCAGGACATTTTCCTCAAGAGCCTGTAATGCCCGGTGTGCTGATCGTGGAAGCTCTGGCGCAGACCGGCGCCGTTGCAATCTTGAGCCAGCCGGAATTCAAGGGCAAGACAGCATATTTTGCAGCCATTAACAATGCAAAATTTAAGGGCAAAGTAGTACCCGGTGATGTGCTGACTTTGGAAACGGAAATCATCAAGATCAAAGGGCCTATCGGCGTAGGTGCGGCAAAAGCTTATGTGGATGGGAAACTGGTGACGCAGGCAGAATTGACGTTTGCGATCGGCGAGGCGTAGGCAGGAGAAATTGCTGCTGATCTATCACGGCATGCGAAACGTGAAGCGGCGCTGTCCGTGAGAAAGGCATGGTTAATATGGCGGAAATAAAATCCCTTAAAATTGGAAATCTGATAGCGAAAGTACCTGTCATACAGGGCGGCATGGGTGTGGGCGTGAGCCTTTCATCTCTTGCGGGAGCAGTGGCGGCGGAAGGCGGGATCGGTGTAATCTCTACAGCCCAGATCGGTTACAGGGAACCTGATTTCGATGAAAATCCGATTGGTGCAAATCTCAGAGCTATCAAAACCGAAATCGAGAAAGCTCGTAACATTGCCAAAGAGGGTATTCTGGGTGTCAACATTATGGTTGCTACCAGAAAATACGAAGATTATGTAAAGGCCGCAGTGGACGCAGGGATCGATCTGATCATATCCGGCGCGGGACTTCCTATGGAACTGCCAAGGCTGGTGGGAGCTGCCAAAACTAAACTGGCGCCTATTGTATCCAGTGTAAAATCCGCACAGGTTATTATGCGCTACTGGTGGAAGAAATACAACAGACTGCCGGATGCGGTAGTGATCGAAGGCCCTTTGGCAGGCGGACACCTGGGATTTCATAAGGAGCAGCTTGACGATATCGAGGGGCTGCATTATGATGAGGAAGTCAAAGCGATCATTGAGAAAGTCAATGAGACAGCTGCGGAGCATGAGACGGATATTCCGGTCATTATGGCAGGCGGCGTGTACACTCGGGATGATATGGAGCATTATCTGGAATTGGGCGCTTCGGGTGTGCAGATGGCAACGCGCTTCGTGACCACCTATGAATGTGATGCGGATGAAGCCTATAAACAGAGTTATATTGATGCACAAGAAGAGGATATCGTTATTGTACAGAGTCCGGTAGGCATGCCTGGCCGTGCGATTCTGAATCCTTTTATGAAAAGAGCAAAAGAGGGGCGTGTTCCCCACGGCAAATGCCATCTTTGCATCAGTACATGTACGCCGTCAGAGACGCCTTATTGTATTACGGATGCGCTTGTTAACGCAGTAAAAGGTAAAGTGGAGGATGCGCTTTTGTTCTGTGGGGCAAATGCATACCGTGCGGACAAACTGGAGCATGTAAAAGATATTATGGATGAATTTAGGCCCTGAAATGATATGAAGTCAAAATAAAACGTAGCAGTCATAATTAACAGAAAAATATGATTTCAGAGTGAGGGAAGAGATGGGAACAAGAATTATTGGGACAGGAAGCTGTCTGCCGGATAATATCGTGACAAATGATGATCTGGCAAAGATTATGGATACTTCTGATGAATGGATCAGCAGCCGTACCGGGATCAGGGAACGGCATCTGGTAAAAGATGAGACGACAGCCGGCATGTCTACGGAGGCGGCGAAACGTGCCATGTCTGATGCGGGTGTGACGGCAGAGGAGATTGATCTGATCATAGTGGGTACATTGTCTGCAGATCATATAACCCCGGCCTGCGCCTGCGAAGTACAGGCGGCAATCGGGGCGGTTCATGCAGTTGCCTTTGATGTCAATGCGGCGTGCTCAGGGTTTATGTTCGCGCTGAATATTGCTCATGCATATTTTCAGACAGGAGCTTATCAAACGGCTCTGATCATAGGTGCGGAGACTTTGTCGAAAGTCATGGATTGGAATGACAGGAGTACCTGTGTCCTGTTTGGAGACGGAGCAGGCGCTGCGATCGTGCGGGCGGAAGACGGGCAGGGACTGCTTGCTTACGATCAGGGATCGGATGGATCCAGAGGCAGTGTGTTAGCATGTGCCAGCCGCTCCAATAACAATCCTCTTGTGCAGACGTCCAAGGAGTTGGAGTATGTACATATGGACGGGCAGGAAGTGTATAAATTTGCGGTGACGGCAGTACCTGCGTCTTTACACAAGGCGATAGAAGCGGCAGGATTGGCCGTGGAAGATATTGATTATTTTGCACTTCATCAGGCTAATATCAGGATCATACAGTCCGTTGCCAAGAGATTGAAAGTATCGGAAGACAAATTCCCGATCAGCTTAGACCATTGCGGGAATATTTCAGCGGCCAGTGTGCCGATCCTGTTAGATGAGATGAACCGTAAAGGACTGTTAAAACCGGGAATGAAGATTGCAATGTCCGGTTTTGGCGGAGGCCTGACATGGGCTTCGGCGGTAGTGGAGTGGTAAGATAATTTTTCCTCATAACAGCCGGAATAATTTCATATGGTAATAATAAGAAAAATTAGGATTAGAGTCGTTATAAAGAATCGGGGTATTCATGGCGGCTCTTTTTATGTTTATGTTAAATTATATTTGGGCATTTATGATTTTGATCGGGGTTGTGTACGGGGCCATGACAGGCAGAATGGCGGAGGTTACCAATGCGGCGTTGGATTCCGCAGGGGATGCGGTGTCTTTGTGCATTACGATGATCGGCGTGATGGCGCTGTGGGTCGGGCTGATGGAGATTGCGCAGAAGTCCGGGCTGATCGCAAAACTTACGAGGGGGATTCAGCCCTTTATCAGCTTTCTGTTTCCCAGGATTCCCAAGGGACATCCGGCAAGAGAATACATATCTATGAATTTGATTGCTAATGTGCTCGGGCTGGGCTGGGCATGCACGCCGGCTGGTCTAAAGGCCATGGAGGAGCTCGCGAAGCTTGAGGCGGAACGGGGTAACCCGGCTTATATTTCTACAGATAACGGGCGGCGGAAACAGACGGAGCCGGATATTATGAGCGTGAACAGGGCTGATGGTAAAGAGCGGGTTGCCAGCAGAGAGATGTGTACGTTTCTGATCTTGAATATTTCTTCGTTACAGTTGATACCCGTTAATATGATCGCTTACAGACAGCAGTATGGCAGCGTGAATCCGGCGGGGATCATTGCGCCGGCAATCGTGGCGACGGCAGTGAGCACGCTGACGGCGATCGTGTATTGTAAGGTGAAAGACAGAGGGCGGAGAGGATGAGATATGTGGTGTTTGTGTAGTAGGGTCCTGGCGTGGAAAAGATAGACAATTCAAGCAAATTTTGGGTAGACATACCGCCTGCTAACTGCTATTATGAACATGAATATAGTTCTTATAAATTAATATAGAGTGGTGATGCAAAATTATGAGTATTACATTTGTAGGGCTTGGTGTTTTGGGTATCGGCATGATTGCAGCTGCATTATTTCTTTTGTTGAGAGGCGATGGCTCCAGGGAACAGAAATTAATGCAGTATTTTCTGATGGGTTCTTTGGTGCAGAATGCAGGATATCTGTTGGAATTGACCGCGCCTACGGTGGAAGCTGCTACAGTGGCGGTAAAGGTGCAGTACATAGGATCGTTGACGATACCTATCAGTTATTGCTATTTTATCTTCAGCTACTGTTATGAGAAAGCGCCGGCCAGGATATTAAAGATTCTGGAGATAATCGATGTCTTTATCATGGCACTTGTTTTTACCTGTGATTTACATCCTTTTTATTATAAGCAGATCGACTGGATGAAGACTCCGGGAGGGCATGGATATTTAAGCCTGGAATATGGGCCGGGATATTGGGTCTTTATGTTGTGCAGCATGATCATACCTTACGGGCTTTCGATGTATGCTTTGATCCGCGTATGCATTAAGAAGCCGGAATATGCAGTGGACCGACAGTACAAGCTGATACTTGGACTATCTTTTCTGCCGATGATCGCGCTGTGTTCTTACGTGGCTAAGCTGACTTTGGTATACGATCCTACGCCGTTTATTTTGGGCTTTGTTCTTTCGAGCGTCGTTATTCTGGTCTGGAGCAGGAAAGTGTATGATTTCAGCAGTCTGGCGTCGGGCATTCTGCTTGACAGCATGAGCGACGGTGTTATCGCGATTGACAAGCATGGACAGATTGTCAGTTATAATCCTGCAGCAGCAGGTATTTTTCCGGATTTAAATACGCAGGCCATAGGCAAACATATCGGGGAAATTGAAGGGTTTCCGCAGTATACATTAGGACAGGATGTGATTGAGGAGTTTTGCCTCAACGGTAGTTTTTATCAGGGACATGCAGAACGGATCCTGGATAAATACGGAGAGAAAAAGGGATACGTTATCCTGATTCTTGACATGACGGAAACAAGGAATTATATAGAGGAGCTTACGCGTGTACGAGAGCAGGCAGAACAGGCGAACATCGCCAAGAGCGCATTTCTTGCCAATATGTCCCATGAGATCCGTACCCCGATGAACGCTATTATCGGATTAAGCGATATTATCATGGAGGAGAGTAAGGGGCGCAAGGTGTATGGATATACCTGCGATATTAAATCGTCGGCTAATAATCTTCTGGCGCTCATCAACGATATTCTTGACCTGTCTAAGGTTGAAGCGGGTAAGATGGAACTGATACCGACAGAGTATCATGTCAAGGCACTTGTGAAAGAAGTGCTGAATATGATGGATATTGTCGCTTCACAGCATGGACTTATGGTGGAGAGCGACTATGATATGTCAATTCCCTGCGGGTATTTTGGAGACGAGAGCAGAATTAAGCAGATTCTGGTGAATCTGGTGAATAATGCACTAAAGTTTACCAAGAAAGGGAGTGTCAGGATTTCAGTTTCTGGTATGCAGGGCGACACAGAGGATACGGAGCGTCTTATATTTAAGGTAATAGATACCGGATGTGGTATTCGTGAAGAAGATCTCGAAAGAATATTTGAGAACTTTAAGCAGCTAGATTCTAAGAGAAACAGGAGTGCGGAGGGAACCGGACTTGGACTCTCGATCACGAAACATCTGGCCGAGTTGATGAACGGTACGGTTACGGTAGAGAGCGTGTATGGCGAGGGTTCTACATTTACGGTAGAGATTCTGCAAAAGATTGCCGACAGACGGCCATTGTCTGAGGTTCCGGATCGGGAGGCAAGAAAAGAAGAACCGCTAGAACCGTTCACTGTTAAGGATTACAGAGTGCTGGTGGTAGATGATAATCTTATCAACAGAAAAGTCGCAAGATCCTTTTTGCAGACGTACGGCATTGAGATCACAGAGGCTGAGAGCGGAATGGAAGCGATAGAGCTTGTCCGCAATACGCGGTTTGATATTATTTTCATGGATCACATGATGCCCATGATGGACGGAATAGAAGCGGTGCAGATCATACGCAGTGAATGTGGAGAGAACGGCAGGCTTCCTATCATCATTGCACTGACTGCCAATGCGATGGAAGGCGTTCGGGAGAATTTTCTCGCCAATGGTTTCCAGGATTTTGTTACAAAGCCGATTGACAGGAGAGCCATGCATACGGCACTTCTAAGATGGATACCGGAAGAAGACCGAATCGCGGGTGGATCGTGGATTGATAACCTGCAGGCAAATACCGATATACTTCAGAAAGTTATTATTGAAGGAATCGACACCGATGAAGTAGCTGCACATTATGCAGGCGGCCTCGAAGAATACAATGAGCTTTTGAAGCTGTACTGTCTGGATGGAAAGCGCAAGCTAAAAGTATTGCAAGAGCTCTGGGAAGAGCAGGATTATGAGGGATACGGCATAGAGGTGCACGCGCTGAAGAGCGCTTCGGCGAATGTGGGTGCAATGCGGTTGTCGAGCAGAGCCAAAGAGCAGGAAAAGGCAGTGAACAGAGGAGATCTGACCTTTGTGGAGGGGCGTGTAGCCCAGCTCTTGACAGAGTACGCGGAGCAGCTGGAACATATTCAAAAATATCTGGACGACAATCGAAACGCGGATGGCGCGACGGCAGATCGGAAAGAAATAGACAAGGAAGAATTGTTGCAGCAAATGGAGTCGGCACTGGATAGCTTGGAAAATTTCCAGGCGAAAGAGTGTGCCCGTATAATAGAAGAGATTATGAGCTGTCAGTTGGATGCCGAGACGGAAACAACACTTGAGAATGTAAGAGAGCAGCTTAAATTGTACGAGGATGACGCAGCGGAGCAGATGCTGCGAGAGTTGATAGAACGAATAAGATAGGAGGGAACAAGGTGGGAGGTAGATACAAAATACTGGCGGTGGATGATAACAGTGTCAGTCTGGCAACGATTGAGCAGGCATTGAAAGGGAAATATGATGTTACGCCTTTAAATTCAGGTGTACGTGCTTTGCAGTATCTTAAGAAAAATCAGCCGGATTTAATTTTGCTTGATGTCCGCATGGCATCAAAGGATGGCGTTGAAACGCTGCGGGATATTCGGGAGATGGATAATTGTAAGGATATTCCTGTGATTATGCTCACATCCCAGAATGATAAGCATACGGTTTTGGAAAGCCTTATGCTTGGGGCGGAAAACTATATTCTCAAACCTTTTGATATACAGGATCTGCATGACAGAATTGAGAATGTTTTAAGAAAACCCAGATAATGTGATATTGTTCGAGAAGCAAACCTATGCGGAGCGCCTGTTGGCGTTCCGTTTTTGCGTTTCCAGCACTTATTTTGAATGCAGATATATGGAGATAAACGTCATTTTTAGTAGGTGTTTTATCAAAACTATGTTAAAATTATTATGTAAAAATCGAAAAATTTCAAATTATAAATATGGTACTTACAGACAGAATTAAGAAGATATTATTGAACGAAAAGGCAAGAATATTTATCTGCATTATATTAAGGGAGAAAACAGATTGATCGCACATATTTCGGACGATGGACTTAACAGAGAAGAATCGGTGGCAGAACATACGGAGAAAGTGGCGCTGTTATGTAAGGAAAAGGGAAAGAGATGTGAGATTTCTCAGATCATGGTTCTGTGTGGCATATACCATGACATGGGCAAAAACAAAACAAGTTTTGATGCGTATATACATGCCGAGGACAGCCGCAGGCAGAAACTAAAGGGGACGATTGCACATGCATCGACAGGCGCAAAATATATATATGATATGTATCATGATTGCAGCGGCAGTATAAGAATGATGACTGAAATGATTTCATATGCCATTGCCGCCCATCATGGATTATTTGATTGCGTTGATATAGAGCATACGGATATTTTTTCAGGAAAGATATGTAACGTTGAGGATTATAATGAGGCATGCATAAATGCAAGTAAGGATTATCTGGCTAATTATGAAACAGATAAAATTTTTACCAGTGCATTAGATGAATTTAATTTGCTGCTAAATATGATCAAAGATTTGATCATGCGGATTCATCCTATGTTGTTGCCAATATACGGTACGGCGTCAAAGGAAATGTTGGCTGAGTGCAGGGCTTTTATGTTGTCCTGTCTTCAACGCCTGATTTTGTCCGTATTAATCGATTCTGACTGGGAAGCAACTTCTGACTTTATGGAGAATATCGATACATCAGCAAAATCGTCTGCGTATCATACAAAAGAAATTTGGGAGCAGGCAGGAAAAAATTTCGAAGCATATATGCGGGAATTACAAAAAGGAATAGATGTCAGCCGACTGTCTGAGCAGGAAAGGGTAATCTATGAGGCAAGAAATTCCCTGCAGGAAGAATGTAGAAAATTTGGCGGCCATTTGGCAGGAATATATTGTCTGCCCATTCCCACAGGCGGCGGCAAAACGCTCAGCAGCCTGTCCTACGCATTGGAATATTGCAGGCAGCATCCGGAAACAGAGCGTATTGTATATGTCTCTCCCTATATCAGTGTTACGGAGCAGAACGCGCAGGTATTTCGCGAAGCTATTGGAAGTGATGGGTGGATATTGGAACATCATTCTTCTGTGATCAGGAGAGAAGATATGGAAGAGGATGATCGAAGCAGTATGGTTTCAGGATTTGATATTAATTGGGAAGAACCGTTTATCTGCACCACATTCGTTCAGTTTATGAGCACTCTTTTTTCAGACAGGAAAGAATCCATAAGACGAATGCATCGTCTTGTGAATGCCGTGGTGATCATTGATGAAGTACAGTCGATGCCTGTGAAATGTATACATACTTTCAATTATATGTGCAATTTCTTAAATGCCGTATGTAATACGAATATTATTCTGTGCACCGCTACACAGCCAACATTGGCAGAAGCCAAATGCTCCATCTGTTACAGCGAACCAAAGTATATGATAGATCATGCGGCGGATTGGTTTCGTAAGTTTGAACGGGTTAAGATAAGTGTTCCTGAAATAAGTACTAAGTACACGATTGAAGATTTGGGGAAAGAGATTGCCGGACAAATAATGAAATGTAGTTCAATTCTTGTGGTATTAAATACAAAGTCTGCGGTAAGAAGTCTATATGATGAACTGAAATCGAGGTGTGTTTCGGCAGAGTATCTTACAACAAATCTATGCGCTCAGCACCGAAGCGATAAGATTAGAAAAATTAAGGAAATTCTTGGAAAAAAGCAGGAGACGATCGTTGTGGTCAGCACTAATCTGATTGAGGCGGGGGTGGATATTTCGTTTGAGTGTGTGTATCGTTCTATGGCGGGACTGGACAGCCTGGCACAGACAGCGGGACGATGTAACAGAAATGGCGAGCTTGAAAGGGGTATTGTTCATCTTATTGATGTGGAGGGTGAAAAGGCTGGAAATATGGATGAGCTGCAGGAGAGTATCAGAGCGGCCCAAAGCGTGATCTTTCAATATAAAAGCAGCGGGGTACAAGGCAGCCTGCTGATGCCGGAGTGGATGGACAGCTTTTACAGAAATGTGTATTTTAATGCATCGGACAAAATGAATTTTCCTGTCAGGGAATTGGATACCAGCATTATTGAACTCTTATCGAGGGGATTTGGACCGGAGGAAAAAAGAAATCTGATGAATCAGGCATACAAGACAGCGGGACAGAAGTATCGGGTGATAGATGATGATTCTTTCGGGGTGATCGTACCCTATAAAAAAGGTGCTGAAATTATAAAAGCTATTCAAACAGCGGTCAATTCGGCGCAGATAAAGGTTTATGTGCGGCAGGCCCAGCGGTATACGGTAAATGTCAGGGGAAGCCTGTTGAAAAAATTGGATGGACTGATACGGTCTGTAAGTGATAAAATACCGGATTTGTATATGGTGGCATCGCCCAGTGCCTACCATATGGAATATGGGATTACACCAGAGTGGGAAACATTAATATTTTAAGAAAGGACGGTTGCAGCATGGACAAGCCAAATATAATTGAATATCGCGTCTTTGGGAGATACGCGTTGTTTACAGATCCACTGTCAAAAACAGGTGGTGAGAAATGCAGCTATCAGATACCTACCTACCAGGCATTGAAAGGAATAACGGAATCCATATACTGGAAGCCTACCATAACATGGATTATTGATGAATGCCGCATCATGAATCCGATTCAGACAGAATCAAAAGGAATCAGGCCGATCAAATATGGGGGCGGCAATGATTTGTCCTATTATACGTATCTTCATAATGTGGAATATCAGGTAAAGGCGCATTTTGAATGGAATGAAAACAGGAAAGATCTGGCTCATGATCGTAATGAAAATAAGCATTATGATATCGCAAACAGAATGGTTGCAAGAGGCGGCAGGAGGGATATTTTCCTGGGTGCCAGAGAATGCCAGGGATATGTGGAGCCTTGTTCTTTCGGTGAGGGAAAAGGAGCGTATGATGGGACGGATCTATCCTTTGGAATCATGGTTCATGGCATTACATACCCGGATGAGGCTGACAGAGAAGAAGAAAGGGGAAAGATGACCGTACGCTTGTGGAATGCACAGATGAAAGACGGTATCATAGAATTCGTACGACCTGAACAGTGTGAGATCAGACATATCCTGCGGGACGCAAAACAGAAAGAATTCGTAGCTGAAAAGAATTTCAGAGGACTTCAGGAATTCGAGGGAGGTGATCTATTTGGCATGGCTAAAGACTTTAGCTGAGACATATGATATCTATGCCGATCTGGCGGGCCTTGATAAGAATGATCAGGCAGTGCTGCTTCCAATTGCCCATTCAACTTTCAATGCGCAGGTTGAGGTGACTATTGACCATACCGGGAATTTTCAAGGGGCCAGAAAGCTGGAAAAAGGAAAAGATGCGGTTACGATCATCCCGGTCACAGAAGATTCGGCGACAAGAAGCAACGGGATCGCACCACATCCGCTATGCGATAAACTTTGTTATATAGCAGGGGATTATACGTTGTATACGGGTGATGATAAGGAAAAGTATTTTGAGGCTTATATGGAACAGCTGCGGGAGTGGACAGAATCAAAATATACACATCCATTGATAGAGGCAGTATATAAGTATCTTGGCAGAAAATCATTGATACAGGATCTGGTTATGAGTAAAGTGTTGGAACCGGACGATAATGGAACAGTTACGGATCAGATCAAACTGCAGGGATTAGGGCAAACAGGGGCAAATGTACGTTTTAGAGTTTTGGGAGAAAATATGCCGCAGGAGGTTTGGAAAAATCAGGCTTTGTACAAAAAGTACAGTGAGTATTATCGGCAGAAACAGGATGGAAAGAAACTATGTTATGCCTCCGGAAAAATAGAGTCCTGCTCCGATAAACATCCTTCCAAGATACGCAACAGTGCCGACAAGGCGAAATTGATCTCAGGAAATGATGAATCTGGGTTTACTTATCGAGGAAGGTTTACAACAAAAGAACAGGCTGTTTCAGTCGGATATGACATATCTCAAAAAGCGCATAACGCTCTAAGGTGGCTGATCCAGAAGCAAGGGTATACGCGTGACGAGACGGCTATTGTCTGTTGGATGGTAAACAGGGACATGCAGGTACCCAATATGATGAAAGATTCAATCAATGCCTATCATGAAATTGACGAATTTGAATTTGACTATGACATGATAGATACATACGACAGTTTAAATGTTTCAAAACATGATACAGGTAAATATTTTGCACAGCAGTTTAACAATGCGGTAAACGGATATGCCGGGAAAATCAAAGCAGATGACAGGATTGCAGTCATAGCGTTGGATGCGGCGACTACCGGCCGGCTTTCTGTGGTGTATTATGATGAGATGGGCGGAAAACAATACATTGATGCGATCTTAAATTGGCAGCAGCATTGTCAATGGCATCGAAGCATTAAGGTAGGAAATGCAGATGAGGGTAAAAAAAGAATTGCCTGTGAATGTACACCCTCGCCCAGAGATATGGCCTTGGCAGCATTTGGCGTACAGAAAGCGGAGTGGCTGGAGGCGGACAAAAAGCTGATCAGAACAACAATCATGCGATTGCTGCCATGCATAACTCGGGTGGATAGCAGGATTCCACAGGATATTATCAGGGCAGCGGCCCAACGGGCTTCTATGCCGCAGACAATGAGCGATTTTATCTGGTATAACGACGTACTGTGTGTTGTATGTGCAATGATAAGATTTAACTATGAAAGGGGGAGCAGGAAAATGAGTGATTTCTTGCAGGATAATGCGCATGACCGGAATGTTTTGTTCGGGAGATTGCTGGCGGTGTTTGATTATATGGAACAACGGGCAATGTATGAGCGTGATGATAACGGCAAAATAAAGAATGGACGGACGACGAATGCGAAACGTTACTGGAATGCCTACAGCAGCAGGCCATCCAGGACTTCTAAGACGATCAGAGAGAATCTGATCGCATATGAAAGGAAACTAAGTGATTATGAAAGAAAGAAGTTTGAGGAGTGGACGGGTGAGATCATGATGCAGTTTGAGGGAAATGAATTTAATAATGCTGCGTTGACGGAAAAGTATTTACCAGGATATTACCAGCAAATGGAATATATGAGAAAGGCTTTTCAAAAAAAGACTGATTTGGAAGAGAACCGGTAAGCAACTATCATTACATGTAAAAATGGCAGGAAATAAGGAGAAAGGAAAGGTGTTATTATGAGTGAATTTACAAATAAGATTGATTTTGAAGTTCTGGTAATGGTAAAAAATGCAAATCCTAACGGAGATCCCCTCAATGGCAACAGACCAAGAGAAACCTATGATGGGTTTGGAGAAATATCAGATGTGTGTATAAAGCGAAAGATCAGAAACCGACTTCAAGATATGGGAGAAGCTATCTTCGTACAGAGTGATGAACGGGCCGATGACGGATGCAGGAGTCTTGCTGATAGGGCAAAAAGTAATACGGACATGCAGAAAGCATTAAAGGACAAAGATAAGGATGCTTATGCCAAGGCAGCTTGTGAGAAATGGATTGATGTTCGCAGCTTTGGACAGGTATTTGCTTTTAAAGATGACAGTGTATCGGTAGGTGTGAGAGGTCCGGTTTCGGTTCACTCCGCATTCAGCGTTCTGCCTGTTTCGATCGACAGTATGCAGATCACTAAAAGCGTCAATAGTGAGACCAAAGAGAAGAAATCATCCGATACAATGGGGATGAAACATAAAATATATTCAGCTTTATATGTCGTAAAAGGCAGCATTAATCATCAGCTTGCTGAGAAAACAGGATTCAGTGATGACGATGCGGAGAAGATCAAAGAAGCTTTGCGCACACTGTTTGTAAATGACAGTTCATCCGCAAGACCCGACGGGAGTATGGAAGTGTGCAAAGTGTACTGGTGGAAACATAACTGCCCTATGGGACAGTACTCTTCTGCAAAAGTTCACAGACTCATTAAGATTTCAGCCCGAATAGATGATCCGAAAGAGTTTGAAGACTATATGATCGAAGTTGACTCTTTGCCAAATCTGGTATTGGAAGAGCTGGAAGGAATTTAAATATGTATGCCGAAGAAGATTATCTGATGCTCTCCGGGATTCAACATTTTGCTTTTTGCAGAAGACAGTGGGCTATGATACATATTGAGCAGCAATGGGTTGAGAATTACAGAACAACTGCCGGTGAACTAATGCACAGGAAAGCACATGACGCCAATTCTTGTGAGAAGAGGGGAAATTTGCTGATCATAAGGGGAATGCGTATTTCGTCACGGAGGCTGGGATTTAGCGGTCAGTGCGACGTTGTCGAATTTCATCAGGATAATAATGGCATTAATCTGTTCGGATACGATGGGAGATGGAAACCGGTGCCTATAGAGTACAAGCATGGTACGCCGAAAGAAAATAATGCTGATGAATTGCAGTTGTGTGCACAGGCAATTTGTCTTGAAGAAATGTTTCAGACATGTATACAAGACGGGTATCTGTATTATGGAGAAAACAGGCGGCGCAGTCATGTGGATTTTACGGAAAACTTGCGGGAAGAGGTTGAAAAAGCGGCAGAGGAAATGCATGAATTGTTTCAAAGAGGGCATACGCCGAACGTAAAACCAGCAAAGAAATGTAAATCATGCTCGTTGGAAAATCTGTGTGTGCCAAAGCTGCAAAAGACAGTGAAAGTCAGGAGGTATATTGAGCAGGGCATTAGAGCGGATAATTAGAATATTTTAACGGATATTATTTGTAAACAATAGAGGTATTGATGTGCGCAAATTACTAAATACTTTATATGTTATGACAGAAGATTGCTATTTAACACTTGATGGTGAAAATATTGTGATACAGGCTGGGGAGAAAACATTAGGAAGGTTTCCGCTTCATACATTGGAAAATATTACCTGTTTCACATACAAAGGCAGTAGTCCGGCGTTAATGGGGGCCTGCGCAGAAAGAAAGATAGGCATGAGTTTCTTTTCACCCAGAGGTGTATTTTGGGCAAGAGTTGTCGGGAAAGAATACGGCAATGTGCTACTCAGAAAAGAGCAGTATCGAATATCGGATGATGATGATAAAAGTGTAATATATGCTAAAAATATGATTGTTGGAAAGGTTTTTAACAGTAGATGGAGCATAGAGCGTACTCTGCGTGATCATGCATACCGGGTAGATGCTGAAAAACTTAAAGAGATATCCAAAGCTTTGTATGATATGCTGCCTAAGATAGACAGCATGACGAATCTGGATGTACTTCGTGGAATAGAAGGAAAAGCAGCAGAGCAGTATTTTTCAGTATTTAACGAGATGATATTAAATCAAAAAAGTGATTTTACATTTACAATGAGAAATCGCAGGCCCCCTCTCGATAATATAAATGCGATATTATCGTTTGCATATACAGTTCTTGCAGGAGACTGTGCGAATGCGCTTACAAGCGTGGGCCTGGATCCGTATGTGGGTTTTATGCATGGAGACAGACCTGCAAGGACATCTTTGGCACTGGATCTCATGGAAGAATTCAGACCAATTTTGGCAGATCGGTTTGTCTTGACCTTGATAAATACGAAAGCAATTCAGGCCGTTCATTTTGAAAAGCAAAAGGATGGAGCGGTTTTCCTGAATGATGATGGCAGAAGGGTATTCTTTAATGCATGGCAAAATCACAAAAGAGAAGTCATAACGCACCCGTATCTGAAAGAAAAAATTGAATGGGGGTTAGTTCCTTATGTGCAGGCGCTTTTGCTTGCTCGCACAATACGTGGAGATATTGATGAATATCCACCGTTTTTATGGAAGTAGGTGTATAAATGCTGGTTTTAATCACATATGATGTTTCGACACAGAATGCAGAGGGAAAAAGTCGGCTTCGAAAAGTAGCGAAAGAATGTGTTAATTATGGTCAGCGCGTACAGAACTCTGTGTTTGAATGCATTTTGGATGCTTCGCAGCTTCTGTTGCTGAAGGATCGGCTTGTATCGCTGATTAATGAGAAAGAAGACAGTTTGCGCTTTTATTATCTTGGAAATAATTATCGGACGAAAGTTGAACATTTTGGCTGTAAAAGCTCGTATGAAGCGGAAGGAACACTAATGATATAAGCTGGTGCGAAATGTAAACTGACATGAAAGGGGTGAGAGCTTCGCACCAAAAAAGAGAGTATATTGTATGCAATATTATGTTTACTTATAATAGGCAATATTGAAATTTGTTGATATTGCCTAACTAGAAACGCCTATATGTTCAAAAATAGGTTAGTTTTGCTGTCGCTCCCCTCGCGGGAGCGTGGATTGAAATTAAGATGCTATAAGGTCTGCTTGCCTGTGCCGCTCTTTTTCATGAAAGCAATGTTGTACTCTTGTAGCTGGCATTCGCTCTGTTTTTACGGCGCCGCAAAGCAACATTCCGGATTAATGGGATTACGACAAACTTGTATATTAGTAAAGCTTTGAATGTAGCAATAATTGTATTAGAAGAAAATATATTATAAATATAGTTTAATATGCATTGCTTCAATTATTGATAAATAATTGTCAGTATAATCTAAAAAATATTATATATTACTTTTTCATATTTCCATGATACGGATATACAAAACAAGTTAGAAATGATAAAATGGAACATGTTATAATATAGGATTATAAAACAGATGTATTTATATGTGACTAAACAGCTTAGACAGTAAGTGGAATCAAAATTCTGTTTTTATTCGGGATGTAAAATCAAACATGGAGGGCAGGAATTATGGAAGAGACAATGAAAGACTATGAAAAGGAATTGGAGGCGTCTTTCCGCAAGATTAGTGAGGGGGATGTGATCAAAGGTACGGTGATCGGTGTGAATGAGGAAGAGGTAACTTTGGATCTCAAATATTACACACAGGGAATCATTAAGGCGGCGGATATGAGCAGCGATCCCGGGTTTTCTGTATTGTCGGATGTACATGAGGGAGATGTGATTGAGGCATCGGTTGTCAAGATGGATGATGGGCAGGGCAATATTCTCCTGTCGCGTAAAGAAGCCAATGCAGTTCTCGCGTGGGATGTGCTGGAGGGCTATCTGGAGAATAAGAAAGACCTTTCCGTGAAAGTAAGCGAGGTTGTGAATGCCGGCGTGGTTGCATATCTGGAGGGAATCAGGGGCTTTATTCCTGCATCTCAGTTGGATATTTCTTATGTGGAGAACCTGGAGGAATACAAGGGTAGAACACTTGAGGTCAGAGTGATAACAGTAGATAGGGAAAAAGAGAAATTAGTACTTTCGGCGAAAGAGATTTTAAGGGAGAAAGCAAAAGAAGAGCATGATCATAAGGTTGCAATGATTGTTCCGGGCACAGTATTGGAGGGAACAGTGGAGAGCTTACAGCCTTATGGTGCATTTGTGGATCTGAAAGACGGACTGAGCGGGTTGGTGCATATTTCTCAGATCTGCCAGAGAAGAATTAAGAAACCATCTGAGGTGCTTAAGGTAGGCGATCAAGTAAAAGTAAAAGTTCTGAATACGAATGAGGGCAAGATATCCCTGAGCATGAAAGCGTTGGAAGAGCAGCAGGCGGAAGAGAGAGAAGATATTGATGTGGAACAGTATAATTCCAGCGAGAGCATGGGAACGAGTCTGGGTGAACTCTTTGCCAAGCTTAATATCAAATAGTGGAAGCTGCAATGGTGCCGTCAGCACAGCCAAGAGAGTAGCGGAATAGCTGTCGGCAGAAAGGGATGGTGTCAATATGGCAAAGCAGGCGTACTTATTTGTGCATTTTAAGGAAAAGAGCACACCGGATGGAGAGCAGGTGTATTTCGGACTTAGCAGGGATGGTTTTCATTGGGAGAAAGTAAACGGTGGTAATCCGATTCTCTGGTGCTACTATGGGGACAAGGGCGCGAGAGATTTTACGATTACGTTCTGTAAGGAGACAGGCAAGTATGTGATTCTTGCTACAGACCTTTCTCTGGCATATGGGATGCGGGGGAAATATCATAATCGTTGGGAAGAGATTTCCAGAAATGGGAGTAAGTGCCTGTCTTTGTGGGAATCCGAAGATCTGCTGCACTGGACGGAACAACGTTTGGTTCAGATCGGAGATGAGAAGCTGGGGTGTCTATGGGCGCCTGACATAATTTATGATGAGGAACAAGGAGACTATCTGATTCACTGGTCTTCTTCGCATGTGGATAATGACTTTGGCAGTAAGGCAATCTACTGCTGTAGAACGAAAGACTTCCAGTCGTTTACAAAGCCGCAGGAGCTATACCGCCGTCCACAGGAGGCTGTAATCGATTCGGCGATCTATGAGGAAGACGGTATCTATTATATGTTTGTAAAAAGAGAGGGAAAAAACGGCCGCAACATATTACTGCGTGCTGAACATCTGGAGGGACCCTACGAGCAGATCCCTGCCTTTGATGAGAGCATGGCAGGATTGGAAACGGGCGTTTATGAGGCGGCGACGGCAGTTCATCTGGAAGATGGCAGGTGGTGTCTGTTCCTTGACTATTATGGTGTACCGGGCGAGGGGCAGGGATATGTGCCTTTTGTCGCAGACTCCCTGAAGAGTGGGCGTTTTGTGCGGTCGGATGAGCAGTTTAGTTTTCCTTATGGCTTTAAGCATGGAACCATTCTGACGATCACTCCCGAACAGTATGAAGCGATTAAGAATCATTATCAGTAATGGCAGCAGGCGGCTAGTAAATAGCTTTTAGGAGGACGCGGTTTATGAAATATGACATCATTATTATCGGCGCAGGGCCGGGTGGAATTTTTACCGCCTATGAATTAATACATGCAAGAGAGAATCTGAAGATTGCGGTATTCGAGGCGGGGCATCCGCTCGAGAAGCGTCAGTGCCCGATCGACGGCAATAAGATTAAGAGCTGCATACGCTGTCAGAGCTGCTCGATCATGAGCGGATTTGGCGGTGCAGGCGCTTTTTCTGATGGAAAATATAATATTACAAATGATTTTGGCGGCACTCTATATGAGTATGTAGGAAAACAGCAGGCGATCGAGCTGATGAAGTATGTGGACGAGATCAACATGAAGTATGGCGGCGAGGGGACAAAGTTGTACTCTACGGCCGGAAGCGGCTTCAAAAAATTGTGCCTGCAGAACAAATTGAATCTGCTGGACGCTTCCGTGCGTCATTTGGGGACGGATATCAATTATGTAGTGCTTGAGAATCTTTATGCGGTGCTTCGCGACAAGATAGATTTCTATTTTGACATGCCGGTTCAAACCGTAGAAACGTGTGAGGCGGGTTACCGTGTCATATGTGAAAAAGAAACTTATGAATGTGACAAATGTGTCATATCTGTAGGCCGCAGCGGCAGTAAATGGATGGAAAAGGTATGCGAGGAACTGGATATTAAGACAAAGTCCAATCGTGTTGATATCGGAGTCCGGGTGGAGCTTCCAGCAGTAATCTTTTCTCATCTCACGGATGAGCTGTACGAAAGTAAGATCGTATACCGCACGGAGAAATTTGAGGACCGGGTGCGGACATTCTGCATGAATCCTCACGGTATCGTCGTAAATGAAAATACCAACGGCATCGTAACGGTGAACGGACACAGCTATGAGGGTGCGGATAAGCAAACGAACAATACGAATTTTGCGCTTCTTGTAGCCAAACATTTCTCGGAGCCGTTTAAGGACAGTAATGGGTATGGTGAGAGTATCGCGAAGCTTTCCAATATGCTGGGCGGCGGTGTGATCGTACAGCGTTTTGGTGATCTGGTGCGCGGCAGACGGAGTAACGCCAAACGTATTGAAGAGGGGTTGGTAGAGCCTACTTTGTCAGCAACGCCGGGGGATTTGAGCTTGGTTCTGCCCAAACGTATTCTGGACGGCATTATTGAGATGATCTATGCCCTTGACAAGATTGCGCCGGGCACGGCCAATGACGATACGTTATTATACGGTGTGGAAGTCAAGTTCTACAATATGGAAGTAGAGATAGACGAACATCTTGAGACAAAGCATAAGGGATTATATATTATTGGAGACGGAAGCGGCGTGACCCATTCTCTCTCGCACGCTTCAGCAAGCGGCGTGTATGTGGCGCGGGATATTAATTCGCGGGCAGACTAAGGGAATGCTGACTTGTGGACGACGCACATAAGACAAGAGTGAGGCATATGATACAGGGGGACTGCATAGATTATAATAACTAATCTGTGCAGTTTTTCATGAGGCATTTTATGGTCGCGGTATTGTCCAATATATCTAATATTATTATCCCTGTTATCATTTTCTATATTGTGGCTTACGGTATCTGTGCACGCAGCAATGTATATGAGGATTTTATCAAAGGCGCAAGGGATGGATTTCACACAGTCATTCAGATCATGCCCACGCTGATCGGGCTAATGGTGGCGGTGGGAGTGCTGCGGGCCTCGGGATTTTTGGATTTTGTGGGTGGACTGTTTGCGGGTGTGACTGCAAGACTTGGGTTTTCTTCCGAACTGGTGCCGCTGATCCTGATCAAGATGTTTTCATCTTCGGCGGCTACGGGGCTGGTGCTGGATATTTTTAAAAATCATGGGCCGGATTCCCTGATTGGACTGACGACGTCTATTATGATGAGCTGCACGGAAACAATCTTTTATACAATGTCGGTCTATTTTCTTGCGGCTAAAGTGACGAAGACGAGGTATACGTTAAAAGGCGCCCTGCTCTCCACGATAGCGGGTGTGATCGCAAGCATTGTGCTGGCAGGAGTTCTGGTATAAATATGATATAAGGTATGAGAATCTGATACAACGGAAAACGGCACTTCCATATGGAGTGCCGTTTCCTGGTGTGAGAAGGATAGAAATGTGTAAACTCAATCTATGTCAACAGAGTGTCTGTGATTGACACTGCTGTTATGATTAGTCGAAGCCGATCGACACCGAAGCAGCACCGGCGGCTCCTATAAGGTGTAGGTTAGAATCATTTTCGAATTATGTATTCCCCAACTACAATTAATACTATAAATGGTAATTGTGAATGAGATGTGTCAAATATCGAAAGAAAAAAGAAAGAAATTATAAAAAAATTTTTATAATTGAAATTACCTGATCGGGAGCGATATACTGAAATAGTGAAAGGCAGAGAGATAAAAGAAATATTGTTATACAGCAGAGGAAATATATATGAATTTGGATCAGATTACAGGAGATATGACGGCGTCGGTTCAGATAGTTGTCCTGATCACGATCGCACTGGCCGTCGTTTTGACGACAGTGGCGGTTTACTGGATAGCCGCGCGGTTTTGCCGGGGACGCAGAAGCGGGATCATGGACGAGATGGAGGGCCATGATTTTGAATATTTTTGTGCGGATCTGTTAGAGAAACAGGGATTTGTAGAGGTAGAGGTGACGCGTGGCAGTGGCGATTTTGGCGTAGACATTCTGGCAGAAAAGACGGTATCAGTTATGCTGTCCAGTGTAAACGATACCATGCGCCGGTAGGCGTGGATGCTGTCCTGCGGACATACGCCGGAAGAGATTATTACGGGTGCATGGTGGGCGCTGTGATGACCAATCAATATTTTACTGCGCCGGCGGTAGATGCAGCAAAAAAGCTGCGTATATTGCTGTGGGACAGAGGGTATATTGACAGTATGATGGAATTATAATTTGACTATCAAACTAATTTTTGCTAGAATAAGACGAATATGCAAATGTAAACAACAGATACCAGTATTTCGGAATGGAAGAGAAGATGGATATCAATAGTACGCTGAATGATGTGTTGGTCAAACTGTTTCGCAATGTCAATGTGATAGAGGAACGGGCAATCCGCACAGAGGAATATAAAGACGTGACGACCAATGATATGCATGTGATTGAGGCGATCGGTATGGAAAGCGCCAAGAACATGACAAGCGTTGCGCGGGCATTGGAAGTTACAACGGGAACGCTTACCATAGCGGTCAACAGTCTCGTCAAGAAAGGTTATGTGAGCAGAGTGAGAAGTGAAGAAGACCGGCGTGTTGTCCTGGTCTCACTGTCTGAAAAGGGCAGGAGAGCTTACCTCCACCACCGCCGGTTTCACGAGCAGATGATCGATTCGGTGGTGGAAGAGCTGACGGAAGAAGAGCAGCGGATTTTGGAGAAAGCCCTGAGAAAGCTGAATCATTTTTTTCAGGTAGGTTAAGGCCGGGCAGCCCGTGAGGGGCGGCAGAGTCACCCGGACGTGAAACTTTTGGCAGTCAGGATGTCAGACAGTGTGCCGAAATCGGCAGGGCCGTTCTGAAGCAGGAAACAATGAAATCGATAGGTGAAGTCGGGATCTTCCATCAGGGAATTGATATCGGCAGGATCACAGGTGTCTGTGGTCTGGGTATTGCCATACCAGACTGCGGCAGCCTGTTTTTTTAATTCCATGATTTCCAGATAGCCAAGATAGTATTTCGGATAGTTGCAGGGCTCCTCGACGATATAGGAATAGATTGCCTTGATCGTCTCGTCATTCATGGAGCCGAAAGAGGCAAATATTTCGCGTATATCCGCAAGGGAAGCGCCATCGTGATGTATGGCGATATCTAACAGCGAGTAAAGGCAAAGCTGGATCTGCCGATCCAGGCGGCAGGCAAGATAATAATTGGCGGCTTCGGGGTGCTGTGCAGCAGCAAGCCGGATGGCGTGATCGTAGGAGGACATTTCAGCGTACATTGCCCAGCCCTCTACATACCCGCCGTAATAGAGTACACTGCGCAGCGGCGTTATGCCGGCCTGTGCCCAATAACTTTGACAGTACACGGTCTGGTAAAGATGTCCGGGGTAACCCTCATGGGCCAGGGTGGTAAAAAGGGACAGATCGTCGTTGGTGTCCTGCGCGTTAATATAGATGGTGTTGTTTCGCACATTATCTATAGGCGGCGTCATATAAAATGCAGGGGCAGTGTATGGCTCCAGACTTTCGTCTACATATTTGACAACACAGTCGACGGACTTTTCTTCCTGTGCCGATGGAATTGCAGGATACTCTTGCTGTATGGCTGTTTTTAGATAATCCAGCATCTCTTCAGGCGTCATCTCAGGCAGCATCGGCTCGCCGGAAGCTAATCTATTTCGCAAAGAGGCATCGCTTTCCAATAAACGTCCTAAGGCTTCATAATTGGAAGCCAGGTCATCGTACAGAAGCTGCTTCATTTCGTCAATGCTGCGGCAGGAACCGGTCTGGAGACGCAGCATCGCTTTATAATATTCCCTGCCGCTGGGACGATGTGCCAGGCCGCAAGTGTCCGTACCGCTCCCTTTAAGGAGTGTAAGTTCGTCGGCAAGACGTTCATAGGCCGGAGCAACCACCGTGGTCAGCAGACGATTGTGCTCTGACTGGTAAGAAAGGAGCTCTTCGCTGGTCAGAACGCCGCGGCTTACCAGATTCTGCAGACGGTTGTCAAACGTGACTTCCAGAAAATGTGTGTTGTTGTTGAGCTGTTCAAGGTTCATAAGATTTGTACATTGTTGGATCACTTTATCCGCCGTCGAGTCAGACATGAACAGTCCTGCGTCAGCTTTCTCCTGTTCATAGATGATCAGCCCCTCGAAATAGTCAGGAATCTGTCTCAGAATAGACAGGTACAGTTCCACGTCCTGGGCGGTATCAAACCGATATTCTGCAAGCAGGACAGGAAGCTCTGACGGAACGCCCGATGCAGGGGAGAGCGGTTCGGAAAGATACGGATAAGAAGCCGTATGACCGGCGGCATCTATGTAAGAGCGCAGCAGGCGCTGCAGATATCGATTCTGTGCCGAAAGCCGCAGGTGGTCATATTGATTTAACTGATCTGATAAAACAGATACCGTATAGGCATCGTTGGCCGCATCGCCTGCATGATAGACAGGCATCCGAAGCAGCGATTCGTCAATCTGATACGCGTCGGGATCATCTACTGTGTAGTGGAAATGAATCGGGTTTGCCTGCAGTTCCTGCAGGAAGAAATCTTCTGCAAAGGCTTCGAATCTGGCATCGGCATGGAACTGCATGTAGCCAAACAGCGTTGCGGTGCAAAAACCCGTAAAAAGAATCAGGGCCGCAGCCCATTGTTTGAGAGATAAGATACGTTTCAAGGATATAACCTGCCGGGTAGATTTATATTAATATATGAGGCACATGGAATGAAAAAGACCGGATTAATAAATAATCCGGTCACGTCCGCTTTCTTTGCCGAGATAAAGTTTTTCATCCGCTTCTTTGAGCATTTTGGTCAGATCGCTGTGGAAATCATATTCTACAAGACCAAAAGTAAGTGAGATGGAGAATGTTTCGCTGCCGCCGTCAAAGACGATCTGTTTGATCTTCTGCCGAAGCGTTTCCAGAAAGATCTGAGCTTCATCGCCGTTTGACGTGGGGAAGATCAACAGGAATTCTTCGCCGCCCCAACGGGAGATAAATGATCCGGCGGGCAGCTGGGTACGGAATGTATCGGCAATCTTCTTAAGTACGATATCACCGACATCATGCCCGTATGTATCGTTGACTCTCTTGAAGAAATCTATGTCGCACAGACAGATGCTGATCTGTGAAGAAGGATTGCTTAAAAGCTTCTCCAGATACTCCATTGTCCGCCGACGGTTGTACAGTCCTGTCAGAGGGTCGATACTTGCCTGGGTCTTAAGCTGCTTGTTGTATTCGATCAGCTTGCCCTCCATGGCCTGTGTATTCGTGCTGTAAATGTATGCGATCAGTGCGATGCACCAGAAAATAGCCAGTGTATTTATGATCTGGAACAGGTCGTTCAATTCTGTGCGCAGGGCAATCCGGGGCGTATTGTTCTGACAATAAAAGAACAGGTAAATACGCAGGCTGCACAGCGCGATGGTATAGATGATCTTGGCAGGTTCTTTCTTGTATTTGGCAAAAAAGCAGAAGATCAGGAGCACAATGATAAAATGCTGTACGCCGATGTTCCATCCAAACATATAAATGTTAAATATGATCCACACTAAAATATATATATTCAGGGTGCAAAATGCGGTAAAAGAACGACTTCTGTATGATAAAATAAAGATGCCAAGAAAAAGAACGCTTGATACCTGACAAAAGATCATGCCCCCGATATGGGATGCGTACATGCACAGTCCGCTGCTGACCAGAGAATAAATGATCATGGTGAGGGTGAGCAGTCGTGTTACAACGATGAGCTTGGAAGATTCATTCAGCTCACCGGTATCTTTGCAGATCGTTTGATATAGTTTATGGAAAATGTTAGTTTCTTTCATTATAATTGATTAAATTCCTTTTCGGAGGATGTATTGTCTGTAAAGTAGTATATATAAATGAATAATCCCCAATTGAGATTTTATACAAATAATTTATAATATAATCATAACAATCATACATCATAAACAAAGTTTATGCAATTAAACAGTGAAAAAAATTGCAATTTATATAAAAATTGATAGAATGAAAGAAAGTTGGAATCTAAGCAGTATCGAAAGCAGACTTGCAATATGCATGGGGGATTAGTATGCAGTCAGGAAAAGTGAAATATCCTATTAAGAATAAATTGCTTATGTTTTCTGCGGTGATCGTAGTTCCTTTTCTGATCATGGTAATCTATCTGATCTATGCTTTGCATAATTACAGTGTGGCCTATGACACGATCGTGAGCAATATGACGGTGGCAAACAGTTACAATCTGAATTTTAAGGAAGAGATGGATGAGAGTCTGTACAAGCTGGTAGTAGGAGCCGTTACTTTCGAGTCGATCCGTGACGACGACAGCCTGCAGGATCCGTACTACCTGATCGATGAACTGCGCAATGAGTTTGGTAATCTGATGCGCATTACCACGGATGGAGAGAGCCGCACCTGGCTGCAGATTCTGATGCGTAATGTCAATACGCTGGAAGACAGAGTGGACGACATCAGGGCTAATCTGGAAACGGACAACAGTTATGATATGAATATAGAAATGCTGGATAATAATATTTACATCCTGACAGAATTGGTGCAGGATAATATCCAGTCCTATATATACTACCAGACGAAAAGTATTGAACATCTGACGGAGCAGCTCAACAGTAAAGTACAGACGTTTACCGTATTCAGCATGATTCTTCTGGGGATGATCCTTATACTGGTGATCGTGTTGACGATCCTTATCGTATCGGGGCTTATCAAACCGATCCAGGAGCTGTCCCAGGTTACACAGCGAGTCGCGCATGAAGATTTTTCGGCCCGTGCACAGGTGGACACAGGGGACGAGCTTGAAGTGCTGGCGGACAGTGTGAATATCATGACAGAGAGTATAGAGGGGTTTGTCGTCAAGATCAAAGAAGACGAACGCAAAATGCGCAGGGCTGATCTGAGACTTTTACAGGAGCAGATCAATCCGCACTTTCTGTATAATACGCTGGATACGATCGTATGGCTGATTGAGGGAAATGATTCGGATAAGGCGGTCAACATGGTCATGTCACTGTCGGAGTTCTTCCGTCTTGTTTTGAGCAAAGGTAAGGAATACATCACGATCCAGGAAGAAGAGATGCATATCAAGAGTTATCTGGAGATTCAACAGGTGAGATACCGGGATATACTGGAATATGAGATTCATATATCGCCTGAACTGTACCAGTATAAGATCTTGAAACTAACCCTGCAGCCTCTGGTTGAGAACTCCTTGTATCATGGCATTAAATACAAGCGTGCCAAGGGAAGTATTATTGTGACAGGGGTTTTGTCGGATGGGGAGATACATTTTAAAGTGGAAGACAACGGCGTAGGAATGTCGGCGGAAGAACTCGCGAATCTGAGGAATGAGATCGTGAAGCCCTGTAAGGATACGGGAAAGGGATTTGGACTTGCCAATGTCAACGAGCGTATCCGCATGAATTTTGGCGCCAGATACGGCATGACGATTCATTCGGCGGAGGGACAGGGAACTTGTGTGGAGATCGTCATTCCGGCAGTGCCATATGCTGATGTGAAGAAGCAAGAGGATGGAGAAGAGGATGAAGCGGACAAGGAAGAACGCACATATTAACAGGATAGTTATGGTATTGCTTCCCATGGTGCTTGCAGCTATGATGGCACTGGGATGGGGCATGGGGATATTTACGGATATTGAAGAAACACCGTCAGTCAGCGAGGATACCGATCGGATCGTGGTAGGCGTCTCTCAGCTTGGCAGCGAGTCCCGATGGAGGACGGCCAACACGGAATCAGTACAGAATATTTTCACGCAGGAAAACGGTTATTTTCTTCTTTTTAACAATGCGAGACAGAAACAGGAGAATCAGATCAAAGCGATCAGAAGCTTTATTTCCCAGCGGGTGGATTATATTGTCTTCGCGCCGGTGGTGGAGACCGGATGGGAGACGGTTCTGCAGGAAGCAAAAGAAGCGGGCATTCCGGTCATCCTGATGGACAGAAATGTGGATGTAAAAGATAAGAATCTCTATGTAACCTGCATAGGCAGCGATTTTATCGAGGAGGGGGAAAGAGCAGGGTATTGGCTGGAAGACCATTTAAAAGACCGGAATTCGGATGATGATGACATCAATATCGTGGTACTCAAAGGAACGGAGGGCGCATCTTCCACCATCGGAAGGACCATCGGGTTTTCTACAGTGGCAGGAAGACATCGCAACTGGATCATTTTGGAGCAGACGAGTGCGGACTTCACTTCCGCGAAAGGAAAGGAAGTGATGGAAGGACTGTTAAAAAAATATCAGAAGATCGATGTGGTGGTATCGCAGAATGACGATATGACGTTCGGAGCAATTGAGGCAATCAGGGAATCGGGCAGGAGTGTCGGCGTGAACGGTGAGGTTACGATCATTTCCTTTGACGCGGCTCACGATGCGCTTAAGATGGTGTCGAACGGTATGATCAACGTAGATATTGAATGCAATCCCAATCAGGGTCAATACATCTCCGATGTGATCAGCATGCTCGAGGAGGGACGTGAGGTTGAGAAACAATATTATGTGGAAGAACATATTTTTACGAGGGATAATGTGACCGAGAGTGTTCTGGAAGAACGAAACTATTAAGCGAGACAGATATGACGGAATGGAGAAGACTATGCTGAAAGTATTTCTGGTAGAAGATGAGAGTATCGTGCGGGAGGGACTGCGGGACAATATCCCATGGCAGCAGTACGGATATCAGTTTGTGGGAGAAGCCAGCGACGGGGAGATGGCGCTGCCTATGATTCAGGAGACGAAACCGGATGTGCTGCTGACGGACATTAAGATGCCTTTTATGGACGGGCTTTCCCTGAGCCGCATCGTACATCAGGAATTTCCGGATATGAAGATCATCATCATAAGCGGATATGATGATTTCGAGTATGCGAGACAGGCGATTGCCGTGGGAGTGGAGCAGTACCTGCTCAAACCGATTACAAGGGCGAGCCTTCAGAAAGTGCTGACGGAACTGAAAGCCAAGATTGAGGCGGAACGGGAACAGAAGAACTATCAGGAAAAATATCAGAATGAAGTAAGAGAGTATGAGCAGTTTTCCAGAACAAATTTCTTTGTCAGGATCTTTGAGGGGAGAATGCCGGTTCAGGATATTTATGAAGAGGCAGCGAAAGTGTCCATCAGAATTAACGCCGCATGCTATAATCTGTTGATGTTCAGTCTGCAGGAGAAAAAAGCGGGAGAGAACAACGGCCTTGAGTCGGAGAATTTTGCGAGAAAGAGAGAAGAACTGATCCATTATTTTGTGCGGTATCCCGAGTATATCGTCTTTAGGTGGAATATTAACACATACGGCGTGCTCATCAAAGGCAGCATGGAACAGATGCGAGAGCTTACGGCCAGAGGGCTGGAGAATGTGGAGAGGATCTGCCGTCCGGCGCAGGAGGACATTGACTGGTATGCGGCCGCTGGAGAGCCGGTGGAGCGTTTGAGCATGCTGGCGGAATGCTACAGCAATGTCAATCATCTGTTTGCCTATCGGTTTCTGATGCCCGCAGTGCATATTCTGACCAGGGAAGTGGCAGATAACTATATGCCCAGCGGATCCGGCGGCAGAATCGGAGATATTGATTCCGCCAAAGTTGCACCGGAATTGATCCGGGATTTCCTGCAGCGCGGAGGCCGTGATGAGATCGCAGAGTTTGTGGACAGTTGGCTGCTCAGCATACAGGAACCGCTTGCTTCCAGATTGTTTCAGAACTATCTCATTTTCCATGTTCATTTTGTGATCACTGCCTACGTGGAATCCATGGGATACGACAAGAAAGAATTTTTTGAGCTTTTGGGAGACGAGCAGATACAGGAGCTGAACCTGAGTACGGAGGAGCTGTCGCCCTATATACAGAATATTATTGAAAAGGCGATGGAGCTGCGGGATCAGGCATCTGATAACCAGAGCAAGAAAGTATTAAAAAAGGCGTTGGAATATATAGAGGAGAACTACACGCAGGAGACTTTGTCACTCAATACGGTGGCGGGTGAGGTCAACGTCAGCGCAAACTACTTCAGCGCGATCTTCAGCCAGGCGATGCAGGTGACTTTTATTGAGTATGTGACGCAAAAGCGTATGGATAAAGCCAAGAAACTGTTGCGTCAGACAGAGAAGCCTTCGGGAGACATCGCATTGGAAGTGGGCTATAAGGATCCCCATTATTTCAGTTTTGTCTTCAAGAAAACCCAGGGGTGTACGCCGAGGGAATACCGGATCAGGACGAAAGGCTAATCTGTGTTGGTAAGAGGTTAGGACGGAGATAGCGGCGGGGAATCACTTTCTCTCGCTAACAATTCCCAGGAAAGTTCCTGCGTGGACACGGGGATGCCCTGCAGAAGCTGTATCATACAGTCGGCTGTGCGCGTTCCCATCTCATGGGGACTATGGGTCAGGGTGGTGATACGGATGCGGCTTAATTCACCCAGATAACTGTTGTCAAAGCAGACTACGGACATATCCTGTGGGATCCTGTAGCCGGCGTATTGCAGTTCTTTGATGACCCAGTAGGCAATTTCATCATTATAGCAGACCATTGCGGAGCAGGACTCGAGCTGCTTTTGGGTAAATTCCAGAAGAAAGTGAGTGTCCTGTTTTTGTTGTAAAGAATCCAATTCGGCGGAAGTAAACCATCCGATCTGACTGTCCGGAATCATATGCCCCATGTCGCGCATGTAGGTCATAAGGCCCTGATAGCGTTCCAGACCCTGCATATCGTCCGATTTGAAAAGGCCGGCGATGGAGGTATGTCCCTGTGTGTGCAGCCGCTGTCCGAGAAGATAGCCGCCGTAGAAATTGTCGTCTTTGACGCAGACCGCCCAGGGAAAAGCGGCCGGACAGCTGTGCAGGAACAGAATAGGGATGCCTTGCTGATGAAAGCGCTCATACAGATCCAGGTTAAGGCCGGGAAGCGCACTTTTGCACCGTTCCGCGATCAGTCCCCGCATGGGGCAGGACAGGATATCCTGCAGAAACTCCCGCTCTTTGGCAATCTGATTGCCGGTTACATACAGCTTCAATGTAAAACCCTGAGCCGAAAGGGAGGAACGGATATCGGAAATCAGTTCGGGATAGGTATATTCCTGATCGCTTGAGATCAACATACCGATGATATTCCGGGAGGGATCCGGGGACAGCCCGGTAGCATAGGAACCGCTGCCCTGGCGCTTGGTGATCAGCCCCTGGGAATTTAATAGTGTCAGGGCCTGCCTGACCGTTTGGCGGCTGACATGGTATTGCCTGCACAGATCAGCCTCCGTGGGAAGCTTATAGATACCGTTTTTCAGGTTTGCGGTGATCAGATCGGTTAATCTGTCGGCAAGATTTTCATATTTAGAGGGCATTTTCCCTGCTCCTTTCCGTAAAAAATCCCTGTTTTTGTTTACAATTTGTTCAAAATTTCTTCATAGAATATCTAAATATCTAAAAAAAACATAATTCATATTCCAACGATAAGTAGAAATGACATACAGATTTTTGGAAAATTATGCTCTTTTTTATATTGTAATCGTAAGAAAACTAACTTTATCATAAAAAATATACCATACAAAATAAAATTTGTCTGCATTTATTGTGAGATATGTAGAATTTGTATCGTTTGATTCACCAAAACGAAAAAGGGCGAATGAAATTACATTGACCGCATAGTTTTATGTTGATAGAATAAAGTCACGAAGAGCGGACAAAGCTCTGAGGAACTTCATAATTCTATTCAAATAAGGGAGGAAAAAGAAAATGAAGAAAAGATTAGCACTTTTAATGGCAGTCGGCATGACAATGGCTTCCATCATGGGATGCGGCGGCAATGATGCAGCACCTGCAGCTTCCGAGCCTGCAGCAGAAGAAGAAGCACCTGCAGCAGAGGAAGAGGCTCCGGCACCTGCAGCAGAAGAAGAAGCACCTGCAGCAGAGGAAGAGGCTCCGGCAGAAGAGGCAGAAGCACCTGCAGCTTCCGGCGAATTGATCAAAGTTGGTATCATCAACAACGATCCTAACGAGTCCGGTTATCGTACAGCTAACGATAAAGACTTAAAAGCAACTTTCACAGAAGAGAATGGTTATGAGGCATCTTTCGCATACAGCCTTAAGAACGACGAGCAGATCACAGCAGCTCAGAAGTTCATCCAGGACGGCGTTGACTACTTACTCCTTTCCGCTGCTGATACAGCAGGTTGGGATTCCGTACTTCAGGATGCACAGGACGCAGGCATCAGAGTAATTCTGTTTGACCGTACAATCGATGCAAGCCCGGATCTTTATGAGGCATCCATCGTTTCCGATATGGCTAAAGAAGGTCAGACAGCAGTTGACTGGTTAGCAGGTCAGGGTCTTGAAGAGTACAATGTAATCCATATCCAGGGTGTTATGGGTTCCGCAGCTCAGCAGGGTCGTACAGGCGCTCTTGATGAGAAAGTAGCAGCAGAAGCTAACTGGAATCTTGTTACACAGCAGACAGCTGAGTGGAACGCAGAGAAAGCACAGCAGATCGTTCAGTCCGTTATCGACTCTGGCGAGAAGTTCAACGTAATCTATGCTGAGAACGATGATATGGCTAAGGGTGCTGTAGCAGCTCTTGACAAAGCTAACATCTCTCACGGCGTTGGCAAAGACGTTATCGTTATGGGCTTTGACTGCAACAAGTGGGCATTAGAGGAACTGCTTGCAGGTAACTGGAACTATGATGGACAGTGTAATCCTTTCCAGTCTTCTTACATCGACGAAGTTATCAAGACAATCGAAGGCGGCGGTACTGTTGCAGAGAAGACAATCATCATGGATGAGAAGGGCTTCGACGCTTCCACAATCACACAGGAAGATGTTGATAACTACGGTATCTAATTCGGAATGTGGTTGTCGGACAACGGCAAGTAATGTATAATGTAATATGAAATGAAAAAGAGTGCGGTGCAGCATGGACGGAATTCAAAAGTCTGCCCGCACTTTCTTTTTCGAATAAAATAATCAGGAGGTGAACTTAGGGGTGAGTGAGAAGGCTGTATTACAGATGAGAGGCATTCACAAACGTTTTCCCGGCGTACATGCCCTGCAGGGGGTTGACTTTACACTGCGGGAAGGTGAGATTCACGCACTGATGGGTGAGAATGGTGCGGGAAAATCAACACTGATCAAAGTTTTGACAGGTGTGTACACGAAAGATGAGGGCGAGATTACCCTGGAAGGGAAATCCGCAGCAATCCGTTCCCCGCAGGATGCACAGAAGATTGGTATCAGTACAGTGTATCAGGAGATTACACTGTGCCCGAATTTGTCCGTTGCAGAGAATATGTTTATCGGACGTACGGAGGGTGCATACCAGAACTGGAAGAAAATGAATGCGGATACGGAAAAGATACTGCAGTCCCTTGACATTCCGGCGAAAGCAACCCAGCAGTTGGAGAGCTGTTCCATCGCAGTTCAGCAGATGATCGCGATCGCGCGTGCGGTTGACATGGAGTGTAAGGTACTGATTCTGGATGAACCTACCTCTTCTTTGGATGAGCAGGAAGTTGCAAAGCTGTTTAAGCTGATGCGTGACCTGAAAGCAAAAGGGGTTGGTATTATTTTCGTTACGCATTTCCTTGATCAGGTGTATGAAGTGTGTGACAGGATTACCGTTATGAGAGATGGTAAACTGGTGGGTGAATACGAGATTAAAGATCTTCCGCGTGTTCAGCTTGTATCTAAGATGCTCGGTAAGGAACTGGATGATATGTCTTCTATCCGCGGCGAGCAGGAATATGTGGCTAAGGCAGATGCAGTATCTGTTATTGAAGCTGAGCAGCTTGTGAGCGATGCAGGTATCAAACCTTTCGATTTCCACATCAATAAAGGCGAGGTTAACGGATTTACAGGCCTGCTTGGTTCCGGTAGAAGTGAGTGTGTTCGTGCGATCTTTGGTGCGGACAGAGTGCTTGGCGGAACCGTGAAGAAGAATGGCAAAGCTGTTAAGATCAATAAACCGATCGATGCGATGAAGAATGGCATCGGCTATCTGCCGGAAGACCGTAAGGTTGACGGTATCGTAGGAGATCTTTCGGTTCGTGACAATATCATACTTGCACAGCAGGTATTGGAGGGATTCTTTAAACCGTTCTCCAAAGCAGAGGCTAACAAATTCGCAGATGAATATATTAAGCTCTTAAGCATTAAGACGGCTTCAGCTGATACGCCGATCAAGTCTCTTTCTGGTGGTAACCAGCAGAAAGTTATTCTGGCAAGATGGCTGTTGACGCATCCTGAGTATCTGATCTTGGATGAGCCGACGCGTGGTATCGACGTCGGAACGAAGGTCGATATCCAGAAATTAGTGTTGAAACTTGCTTCGGAGGGTATGAGTGTTACGTTCATTTCTTCCGAGTTAGATGAGATGATTAGAACCTGCTCACGATTGATCGTTATGAGAGATCGTAAAGTGGTAGGTGAGCTTTCGGGCGAGGAACTGAATCAGAATACTATTATGAGTACCATTGCCGGAGGTGATAAATAATGACGCAGACACATGAAAAATCAAATATCTCAGTTTTTTTGGGTAGACTGGTAAGACAACAGCTTTTTATACCGCTTGCTGCACTGTTGCTGCTTGCATTGTTTAATCTGATCGCAGATCCTGCGTTCTTTAAGATCACATTGGGTTATAACAGCGCCGGCAATCCGGTATTGACAGGTTTCCTGATCACGATTCTGGACAGTGGTTCAGAGCTTGCGATCCTTGCTATCGGTATGACGCTTGTTACGGCGGCTTCCGGCGGACAGGATATCAGTGTGGGCGCTGCCATTGCGATTGCAGGAAGTGTACTGCTGCGTGTACTGTGCGGTACGAACTCCCGTCCGGAGACACTGCAGGCGCCTATTATCGTAGCATTTCTTGTGAGCTGCGTTGTGGCTATGCTGTTTGGTGCATTTAACGGTGTCCTGGTAGCTTACTTTAAGATACAGCCGATGATCGCGACATTGATCCTGTATACGGCAGGACGTTCTATCGCAGCATGGATCAACAACAATGAGCTTCCGATCATCAGCGAGCCTTCTTTCCGCTATTTTGGAGAGTTTATTCCGGGAATTCCGATTCCTACACCGTTCTTTATCGCGGTAGTGTGCATGGTTCTTATCACGCTTGTATTGAAATTTACGAACTTAAGACTGTATACACAGGCAGTTGGTATCAACGAGAGCTCTTCCAGACTGAATGGTCTGAATCCTGCGTTTATCAAGGTATTATCCTTTGTGATCCTTGGTCTGTGCGTAGCAGTTGTCGGATTGATCAAAGTAAGCCGTGTATCCTCCATCAACTATTCCGTTATCGCTAAGGATATTGAGATGGATGCGATCCTTGCCGTAGCGCTTGGCGGTAATGCCTTAAGCGGTGGTAAATTTAACATGGCGGCATCTATTCTGGGCGCTTACGTAATCCAGTTTTTGACGACGACACTTTACAAGTTTAATGTACAGTCTGACGCGCTGCCGGCATATAAGGCGGTTGTTGTAATCGCTCTGGTAGTTGCCAGTGCACCGACTGTAAGAGATGGATTTTCCTCTTTCACCAAGAAGCTGAAAGTCCGTACAAATGCTAAGGAGGTGGGTTAGTATGTCATCAACTGACAAATCATCCGTAGCCGGCAATTCTTTTACGGACAAAATTAGAAATATGACCAATACAGGTCTGTTGCTTACGATTACCATTGTTGTATTCTTCTTGATGTACATAGGCGCTATTTTGTTCCAGGGACAGGGATTCCTGAAACCGCAGACGTTCTTTAACATTCTGAACGCTCAGGCTGCGCTGATCATTCTGTCCTGTGGATTGAGTTTGGTTATGATCACAGGCGGTATCGATATTTCGGTAGGTGGTGTTACGGCTCTTATCAGTATGAGCTGTGCAGTATATCTTGACTATAAGGGCGGAAACGTATTTGGTGCAGTAGTGATCGCACTTCTGATCGGTCTTGCGTTTGGCCTGTTCCAGGGATTTTTGGTTGCTTATCTGGATATCCAGCCGTTTATCGTTACTCTGGCGGGTATGTTCTTTGCCCGAGGTATGACGACGATCGTTAATACAAAGCCGTTTAACGTAGCAAACGAAGCATTTACGGCATTAAAAGGCACCCGTGTGATCGTACCGGGAATGGGTTCCGTAAACAAGCTGGGCAAATATGTCAATGCATATGTAGAGATCGGTGTTATCGTGGCGATCATTGTTGTGATCATTATGTTCTGCATGCTCAGATGGACGAAACTTGGGCGCGCATTCTATGCCGTAGGTGGTAATATGCAGAGTGCATTGATGTTAGGTATCAATGTAAAGAAGACCAGATTTCTTGCACATTTGATCTGCGGTCTTTTGGCAGGTATCGGCGGTTTTGTGTACTTCCTGCACGTAGGTTCCGGTTCCGCATCCCATGCGAGCGGCGCCGAGATGGATGCGATCGCATCGTCCATCATAGGTGGTACGATGTTGACAGGTGGTGTAGGTAACATTATAGGAACATTCTTCGGCGTACTGTCCCTTAGTACGATTCAGAATATTGTATCTTCTGCGGGACTCGATCAGGCATGGTGGACGGGAATCACGAGAGCGGTTATGCTCTGTCTGTTCCTTGTGATCCAGAGTGTGGTTATCTCACGTAAGAAGAAATCGATGAAGTAATTTCGCTTGTGGGGGGAGTTAAAGGCAATTGGGGTAATTGCCGGATATAAATGTATAAGCACAGGCTGCCATGTTGACAGAAAGTTGTCAGTATGGCAGTTTTGTGTTGCAGCCATATGTGTATCGGATCTAAAGAAATGATGCTTTTGGACCGCAGGTTACGGATGACTGTCTGGTAGAATGATGCGATGGACCGCCTTATTGCCAGACAGTTTTTTATATTATAGAATAGAAACAGACACATGGAATGGAAACGGACACAGGTGTGGACATGGAGCAAAGGCATGCAGGCGTGTCAGCAGAGTCTGACAGATGGGAGTGAATGTGAGGGAAACACACGAGAAAGACAGCGCTGCGGATAAGACGGCGCCTAAATATCTGGAGCTGGTTAAGTGGGTCAATGAGCAGATACAGAATAAAAAGCTGACAGCAGGGCAGAAGATGTATTCCGAGAATGAATTGAAAGAAATGTTTGGTGTAAGCCGCCAGACAGTCAGGCATGCTTTTGATGTGCTGGAACAGGAGGGAATCATCCGCAGGATACAGGGCAGCGGCACTTACATCAATGACAGCCGTCTTGCCAATCTGTCGAAGCGTATGCGGGTTGCAGTTGTGACTACGTATGTAGATGGATATATTTTTCCGAGGACGATCCAGGGAATTGAGGGTGTGTTGTTAGATGAGGGATATTCGGTGCAGATCGCATTCACAAACAATCAGAATGGCAGGGAAAAGACGATTCTGGAAGACATTCTCAGCAGGGACGAGGTGGCAGGTGTGATCGTGGAGACGACCAAAAGCGGTATTCCGAATCCCAACCTCTATCTCTATCAGGAAATGTGCAGGCGGAGAATACAGGTGATCTTTATCAACAGCTACTATCCTCAGCTTAAGATTCCGCATGTCTCTCTCAATGACCGTCAGATCGGACGCAGGATGACAAGGCATTTGATCGCCATGGGTCATAGGGAGATCGGGGGAATTTTTAAACTGGATGACGGACAGGGACAGCTTCGCTATGCCGGGTATATGAATGCCATGATAGAGAATGGACTGGATGTGGACGACAGACGGGTGCTGTGGGTGGACACAGAGGATGTAAAGCATCTGGATAAACTGGAGGACAGGATATTGGAGCGCTTTGGCGGATGTACGGGGCTGTTCTGCTATAACGATGAGGTGGCGTTCGGGCTGCTGGAGATTTTCAGAAAAGCAGGTATCCGCGTTCCGCAGGACATTTCGATCGTTGGAGTGGATGACTCCGAACTGGCAGTGCTGGGGGATGTAGAGATCACATCTGCGCCTCATCCGATGGAGGAACTCGGGAAGAAAGCGGCGGAAAATCTGCTGCATATGATCAAGGATCCACTCTTCGATGCAAACTATGAATTTGATGTGGATATCGTACAGAGAAATTCTGTGCGGAAACTGTCATAAGTCGTAGTGCGGGTATGGATTTTATGATATGGTTTGCTTTGTTTGGATCATAATATCGCATTTGAAAAGTGTGTGTGTACAACTTGCAAAATTGTGTGTACAAGTGTTAGAATTTTGGTATGAGGTAACAGGGTAGTTTGTATGGAAAACAAGGGGAATTGATGAAGAAAGTTGTATGCTGTACAAGTTGCCCGTAACAAAAAACATATTATAATGGAGGGCGTAAAATGAAAGCTGTAAAGAACTACAAATTTTGGTTTTGCACAGGCTCACAGGATCTGTATGGAGACGAGTGCCTTCGCAAGGTAGCGGATCATTCTGCGAAGATTGTGGAAGGACTGAACGCTGCCGGCAATCTTCCTTTTGAGGTTGTACTGAAACCTACGCTGATCAGCCAGGCGTCGATCAGACAGACTTTTAACGATGCTAACAATGATCCTGACTGTGCGGGCGTGATCACATGGATGCACACATTCTCCCCGGCAAAAATGTGGATTCTGGGCTTAAAGGAGTTCAGAAAACCTCTTTGCCATCTGCATACGCAGTTCAATGAGGAGCTTCCTTACGATACAATTGATATGGATTTCATGAATGAGAACCAGTCGGCACATGGTGACAGAGAGTATGGACATATCGTGAGCCGCATGGGCATTGAGAGAAAGATCATCGTTGGCCACTGGGCAAACGAGAATGTACAAAAACAGCTTGGGAGCTGGATGAGAACCGCTCTTGGCGTAGTTGAGTCTTCTCATATCCGTGTTTGCCGTGTAGGCGACAACATGAACAATGTAGCGGTAACCGAAGGCGATAAGGTAGAAGCGCAGATCAAATTCGGATGGGAGATCGATCATTATTGCGTGAACGATCTGGTAGAATATGTGGACGCTGTAGCGCAGGGCGATGTGGATGCGTTGGTTGAGGAATACTACAGCAAGTATAAGATCATTGATGACGGCAGAGATGCGGCCGAATTCAGAAGACATGTGGCAGTGCAGGCACAGCAGGAGATTGGTATTGAGAAATTCCTGACGGATAATGATTATCACGCGATCGTTACCCATTTTGGCATGCTGGGCGGTTTAAAACAGCTTCCGGGTCTGGCTATTCAGAGACTGATGGAGAAAGGCTATGGATTCGGTGCGGAGGGCGACTGGAAAGTGGCAGCCATGGTCCGCATGATGAAATTGATGACAGCCGATATCAAAGATGCCAAGGGAACTTCCATGATGGAAGATTATACTTACAATCTGGTACCTGGTAAAGAAGGCATTTTGCAGGCTCATATGTTAGAGGTATGTCCTTCCGTAGCGGAGGGTGAGATCGGCATCAGGGTCTGTCCGCTGTCCATGGGTAACAGAGAGGATCCCGCGCGTCTTGTATTTACATCTAAGACCGGACCGGCAGTGGCATGTTCGCTGGTAGATCTTGGTACAAGATTCAGACTGTTGATCAATGCGGTTGACTGTAAGAAAGTTGAGAAGCCCATGCCGAAACTTCCGGTTGGCACGGCATTCTGGACACCGCAGCCGAATATGGAGATCGGCGCTACGGCATGGATTCTGGCAGGCGGCGCTCATCACACGGCATTCTCCTATGACCTGACGGTAGACCAGATGGTTGACTGGGCGGCAGCAGTTGGTATCGAGAGCGTTGTGATCGACAAGGATACGACTGTCCGCGGATTCAAGAACGAACTGAGATGGAACGAGGCGGCATATCGCGTATAATATAATGCTAAAACGCCGGATCTGTTTGGTACACAGAGCGGCGGACAAGAAAGAACATATATGAGAATGGAGGTAAGTAATGGGAGCAAAAGAATGTATTGCAAGTGGTAAAGCGGTGTTGGGTATCGAGTTTGGATCTACAAGGATCAAGGCTGTGCTGGTGGATGAGAATAACAAGCCTATTGCGTCCGGCGCACATGATTGGGAGAACAGGCTGGAGAATGGAATCTGGACATATAGTCTGGACGATATCTGGACAGGACTGCAGGACTGCTACCAGAAACTGACAGAGGATGTAGAGGCACAGTACGGCGAGAAGCTGACGAAACTTGGAGCCATCGGATTCAGCGCTATGATGCATGGTTATATGGCTTTTAACGATAAGGATGAGTTGATGGTGCCTTTCCGTACATGGAGAAATACCATTACGGAGGAGGCTTCTACGAAGCTGACGGAGCTGTTCAACTACCATATTCCCCAAAGATGGACGATCGCACATCTCTATCAGGCGATCTTAAATGGTGAGGAGCATGTGGCAGATCTGAAGTTTGTCATCACACTGGCAGGCTATATTCACTGGAAACTGACCGGAGAGAAGATCGTCGGAGTGGGCGAGGCGTCCGGTATGTTCCCGATCGACATCGCAACAGGACAGTTTAACGACAAAATGACCGCACAGTTTGATGAAGCCGTAGCGGACAAGGGTTATGCATGGAAGATCAAGGATGTGCTGCCCGCAGTATATACGGCAGGCCAGCAGGCAGGCGCGTTGACGGCGGAGGGTGCAAAGCTGTTAGACCCTACGGGAACATTGGAGGCAGGCGTTCCGTTCTGTCCGCCGGAGGGTGATGCAGGCACGGGTATGGCGGCGACCAACAGCGTGGCACAGCGTACCGGTAATGTATCTGCCGGCACAAGTGTATTTGGTATGATCGTAATGGAGAAAGAGCTGTCCAAAGTATACGATGCAATCGATCTGGTGACTACGCCGGATGGTAGTCTGGTAGCGATGGTACACTGCAATAACTGTACTTCCGACCTGAATGCATGGGTAAACCTTTTCAAAGAGTATTCCGACCTGATGGGCATGAAAGTAGATATGAACGAGCTGTACGGCAACCTTTACCGCAAAGCGTTAGAGGGTGACGATGACTGCGGCGGTCTGCTGGCATACAACTATTTCTCAGGCGAGCATGTAACGGGATTCAACGAGGGACGTCCGCTGTTCGCTCGTAAGCCCGACGCGAAGTTTAATCTGGCAAACTTTATGAGAGTGCATTTGTTTACTTCTCTGGGCGCGCTCAAGACCGGTTTTGACATCCTGTTCCAGGAAGAGCAGGTAGAGGTAGATGAGATTCTGGGACATGGCGGACTCTTTAAGACCAAAGGCGTAGGACAGGGTATACTGGCGGCGGCAATGAATGCGCCGGTAAGCGTAATGGAGACGGCAGGAGAAGGCGGTGCATGGGGAATCGCACTTCTGGCATCTTATATGATCAATAAGGGTGAGGACGAGAGTCTTGCAGCATTCCTTGACAGCAAGGTATTTGCAGGTCAAAAGGGTGAGAAGATGGAGCCAAAAGCGTCCGATGTACAGGGCTTTAATGAGTTCATGAAATTGTACAGCGCAGGGCTTGCGATTGAGAGAGCGGCAGTTGAGACAATGTAATGTCATGTCACAAGCAGACAGACAAAAAGAAAGGTGCTGAGAATATGTTAGAAGAATTAAAGAAACGCGTCTATGAGGCGAATATGCTTCTGCCTCAGTATGGATTGGTTACTTTTACATGGGGTAATGTCAGTGAGATCGATGCCGAGAGCGGTATCTTTGCAATCAAGCCCAGCGGGGTGGATTACGACAAACTGACTCCCGACGATATGGTGCTGGTGGATCTGGAAGGCAACAAGGTAGAGGGTAAATACAATCCCTCTTCCGATACGGCAACTCACGTGGAGCTGTACAAGGCCTATCCGGAGATCGGCGGCGTAGTACATACGCATTCCTCCTATGCGACAAGCTGGGCGCAGGCGGGTAGAAGCGTTCCCTGTTACGGAACAACTCATGCGGATTATTTCTATGGGGAGATTCCCTGCCTGAGATGTCTGAATGCGGATGAGATCGCAGACGCTTATGAGAAGAACACGGGACTCTTGATCGTAAATGAATTCAAGAGGATGGAGAAAGACCCGATGGCAGTACCGGCAGTGCTGTGCAAGAACCACGGTCCTTTTGCATGGGGCAAAGACGCTCACGAGGCAGTACACAATGCGGTAGTTCTGGAAGAAGTTTCCAAGATGGCATATCGTGCCGAGACGATCAACGCACGGATTCAGCCTGCCCCGCAGGAGCTGCAGGATAAGCACTATTACAGAAAACATGGCGCAAATGCTTATTACGGACAGGGGAAATAGTAGAGTCTTACGGCAGTTTGTGTTATGATGGTACCATGAAATAATTTAATAAAATAAATAATGGAGGTTAGTGATGAACAAATTAGAGTTACAAAAAACAGCTAATGAAGTTCGCAAAGGAATTGTAACCGCGGTGCACGGTGCGAAAGCGGGACATCCGGGCGGATCCTTGTCAGCGGCAGATATTTTTACATATCTCTATTTTGAGGAGATGAATATCGATCCGAAAGATCCTAAGAAAGCGGACAGAGACCGTTTCGTATTGTCCAAAGGACACACAGCTCCGGGATTATATTCCGTACTTGCCAACAGAGGATATTTCCCGGTTGAAGATTTAAAGACGCTCCGCCACCTTGGTTCCTATCTGCAGGGACATCCCTGTATGCAGGAGACACCCGGTGTAGATATGTCTTCCGGTTCTCTGGGTCAGGGAATCTCCGCAGCAGTGGGCATGGCGCTTGCGGCTAAGATGGACGGCAAGGATTACAGAACTTATACACTGTTAGGTGACGGCGAGATTCAGGAAGGCCAGGTATGGGAGGCATCTATGTTTGCCGGACACCGCAAACTGGATAATCTCGTAGTGATCGTAGACAATAACGGACTGCAGATCGATGGTAAGATTGACGATGTATGTTCTCCTTATCCGATCGACAAGAAATTTGAGGCATTTAATTTCCATGTGATCAATATTGACGGCAATGATTTTGATCAGATCGATGCTGCGTTTAAGGAAGCTAAGGCTACTAAGGGTATGCCGACGGCTATCATTTGTAAGACTGTTAAGGGCAAAGGCGTATCTTTCATGGAGAATAACGCCGGATGGCATGGCAAAGCGCCCAACGACGAAGAGTACGCAACGGCGATGGCGGATCTTGAGAAGATCGGTGCAGAATTAGGAGGTGCAAACTAATGGCAGATGTTAAGAAGATTGCTACACGTGAAAGCTACGGCAATGCACTTGCTGAGTGCGGCGCTGATTTCCCGAATCTGGTTGTTCTGGATGCCGACCTCGCAGGCGCGACCAAGACAGGCGTATTCCTGAAAGCATTTCCGGATCGCCATGTTGACTGCGGTATCGCAGAGTGTAATATGACAGGCATTGCGGCAGGACTTGCAACCTGCGGCAAAATACCTTTTATCAGTTCTTTCGCTATGTTTGCGGCAGGACGTAACTTTGAGCAGGTTCGTAATTCCATCGGTTACCCTCATCTCAATGTGAAGATCGGTGCGACTCATGCCGGTATCACCGTAGGAGAGGACGGCGCGACCCATCAGTGTAACGAGGACGTTGCTCTGATGAGAACCATTCCGGGTATGACTGTGATCGTTCCTTCCGATGATGTGGAGGCTAAGGCAGCAGTGAGAGCGGCTATTGAGTTCGAAGGTCCGGTATACTTACGTTTTGGTCGTGCGGCAGTTCCGGTGATCAACGATACGCCGGATTACAAGTTTGAGATCGGCAAAGGCGTGCTGCTTCGTGAGGGCACAGATGTGACGATCATTGCCAGCGGCATCACCGTTGCATCCGCAATGGAAGCGGCTGATATGCTTGCAGCTGACGGCATCAGCGCAGAGGTGATCAATATCCATACGATCAAACCTCTGGATGAGGAACTGGTACTGGCTTCTGCTAAGAAGACTGGCAAGGTGGTAACGGCGGAAGAGCATTCCGTGATCGGCGGACTTGGCAGCGCGGTATGTGACTGCTTATGTGAGAAGTGCCCGACTCCGGTTCTTAAGATCGGTATGCAGGATGTGTTCGGAGAGTCCGGCGCTGCTAACGCACTGGTTGAGAAGTACGGTCTGGACGGCAAGGGAATCTATGATTCCGTGAAAGCGTTTGTAAAATAGTGTGAGTATAATCTGATAATTCGGAAAGGCATGGTCATACATATATGTCTGAGAATATTATAAGAAAAAATATCCTGTCTCCCTCTATTCTGGCGGCTGATTTCGCCAGATTAGGGGAGCAGATCACAGAGGCGGCCAAGGCGGGCGCGGAGTATCTTCATATCGATGTGATGGACGGTGTGTTTGTGCCGTCGATCTCATTTGGCATGCCGGTGGTAGAGACGATCCGCAGGATCACCAATATTGTCTTTGACGTACATCTGATGATCGTAGGTCCGGAACGCTATGTGAAAGACTTCGCCCAGTGCGGCGCCGACAGCATAACATTTCATCTGGAGGCAGCGGAGGATGCGGATGCACTGATCGATCAGATTCATGGGCTGGGCTGCAAGGCAGGGATGTCGATCAAGCCCCAGACACCTGTGGAAGCTGTCAGGAAATATCTGAACAAGCTGGATATGCTGCTTGTGATGACGGTGGAGCCAGGGTTTGGAGGTCAGAAGTACATACCGGAGTCCACGGAGCGCATCCGGCAGATTCGCAGGATGGCGGAGGAACAGGGGCTGGACGGCCTGAATATACAGGTGGACGGCGGCATCACACAGGATAATGTAGGGATTGTTCTGGAAGCCGGAGCTAATGTGATCGTGGCGGGTTCAGCGGTATTTAAAGGCGATATAACGGATAATGTCAAAAAAATTATGGCGCAGTTTTAAACTGCGCCATTTCCTATTCCACAATATTCTGGAGCCATACACCCTTTTTCACAAGAACAAATCCGATTACGCATTTGACGATGTCTCCCGCCTGTACGAGGATAAAGATCGCCAGGACAGGCAGCGTCGTGAAGCGGCTCAGAACAAAGGCGATGCTCACGCTGACGCACCAGATAAACACGCTGTCGAAAAGGAAAGTGATAATCGTCTTGCCGCCGGAGCGGAGCGTGAAATAAGAAGCGTGAAGAAACGCATTCTGAGGCATAAAGACAGCGCTGGCCATAATAAAATACTGTGCAAGCTGCCGCACATCGTCGGTGGTATTATACAACATCGGAAAAAGCGGTGACAGGAAGAACATCAGCGCGGCGACACAGGTACAGCAAAAAACCGAGAAAGCGATCATTTTGTTGTCCGTATCCCGGGCTTCTTCCATCCTGCCGGCGCCCAGAAGCTGTCCCACGATAATGGCTACGGAGTCTCCCAGAGCGATAAAGACGATGTTAAATACGTTATTGATCGTGCTGGAGATATTCTGTGCGGCGATAACGTTCAGTCCGCGCACGGAATAGCACTGTGCCAGCATGGCCACGCCGGCGGCCCACAGTGTTTCATTCAGAAGGAGCGGCATTCCTTTGGTGACTATTTTGCCAACCAGGTTCGCAGGTACCATCAGCGTGCTGTAGAGACCGACTACAAAAGGATTGACTTCCCTGTGTTTATGAGTATGTATGATCACGATCCCTGCTTCCGTATAACGGGATATGATCGTTGCAATGGCAGCGCCCTGTACACCCAGGGCGGGCACACCGAATTTACCATAGATCAGGATATAGTTTAATACAAGGTTCACGAATACCGCGACAATACCTGCTTTCATAGGCAGGATCGTCTGTCCGCATTCACGCAGCGTGCTGGAATAGACCTGCACCATCATGAAAGGCGGCAGACCCAGAAGCATGATCAGCAGATACTGCCTGCCGTAGTGCAGCGTGGCGGAAATATTTTCGGCGGTGCCCTCGCCCTGCAGATACATGGTGATCAGATCCGTGCCGGCCAGGAGAAAAAGAGCGGTGGTCAGCAGGGTTATGATGGCAACGGTCCACAGCTTGAACCGGACGGTCTGCCGGATACCCTCGTCGTTCTTCTGCCCGAAGTACTGTGCTGTAAAGATACCGGCGCCCGATACGCCGCCGAACAGGCAGAGATTGTATACAAAGATCAATTGGTTGACGATGGCGACGCCGGACATAGGCTCCGTGCCGACACGGCCGATCATGATATTGTCCAGCAGATTGACGAAGTTAGTGATGCCGTTCTGGACCATGATCGGAACGGCAATTGCCAGAACCATCTTATAGAAAGCCCTGTCTCCTGTAAATTTATGAATCAGACTCTTCTTGTTGTTGACTGCCTGCATAGCGTTTCCCTTCCAAATTTTTCAGATTTTCCATTTTTTTCTATTTATTTCACATTTTTTGTATGAAAATAGTAATATCCATATATTTCCTGCAAAAATATGTGGCGCTAATAATGCATTGTACATGATATAAAGAATATATGCAATATGCATTCTTTTGGACATATTTGCATGTCACATTCTGTCGTAGCAACTACACAACCCGTTTATTTTCGGGTATTTTTTAGTCAAATTCTGCTTGATATTCTACGAATAATAAAATAGTATTGAAATATAAAGCGTTTTCTAATATTATAACTACAATGCTAATTGTAGCTTGTAGGAACTACAGGAGGCAGATTATGACACTTGAAAATTTAACAGATTGTGAACAGTTAGTAATGAAGACGGTATGGGATGCCGAAGAAGAGCTGAGTCTTATGGAGATTATGCAGAGAGTGAACGATAAATACCATAAGGAATGGAAGCCGCAGACGGTGTCCACATTTCTGGCGCGCCTTGTAAGGAAAGGATATTTAAGACATTACCGGCAGGGGCGTGTATTCTTCTATCAGATTCTGATCCCGCTTGATGAGTACAAGGGACAGTTGACAAGTGATTATGTTAATTTCTGGAATCACGATAATGCGGATGAGTTCCTCTGTGCACTTGCACAGGAAAGAGCGCTGAGAAAGGATGAGATCGAAAGGATACAAAAGATGATCAATGGATTGGGCGAGTAACTTATTTATAGCATTATTGTTGACTGACATAACAGGTACGATATTCTTTCTGATGGCGGAGATCCTTAAGAAACTGGCTGTAAAAGATGTCAGAGATGTACGTTTTCTTATGAAGACAACCCTGTGCGCATATATAATACCGTTTGTTTATCTTGTGTTCTATCTGAGTAAGCGGTATGGCAGGGCGGGAGTTGGAAGCGATATTAATCTGTTCTACAATACACCGTTAACGCTGAGGTTGAATGCGCTGCTAGGGTGTATTTGGATGGGATTATTTCTTGTGCAATTAGGCTACAGACTATATCGCCGGTATCAATGGGCGATGATATGCAGAGGGAACATTCCTGAAGAAGATGAGAAAATTTTTAATGTGTTCACGGATATCTGTGCCGGGCTCGAAATTGGCGGTGAGATAACGTTGTGTAGGAATGATTCCGTGAAGACCCCGTGTATCACTTATCACCATGGATTTACGGTGATTCTGCCGCTGGTGCATTACACGGAGGAGGAAGCGGAGATTATCTTCTACCATGAACTGTGTCATTATCTGAATCGTGATCTGTTCCTTAAGACGTTTGGCAGTATCGCGGCTCTGCTGCATGTGTTCAATCCGGCGGCACACATTCTGCTTGGACAGATGGATATAGTCTGTGAGAAATACTGCGACAGAGTCGCATGTAAAAAGGGAGAACATATTTTTAACAGCGAGCGGTATTTTCAGGTCATATTTGATCTGATGCTCAGCGAAAGCAAGAGAGAAAAATATCTGTTGTTCGCGATCGCGGACGACACATCGAACTACGAAAGGAGGGTAAGGCATATGTTAGACTATCATCAGCACGGTGGTCTTAAGAAGGGAACCGCAGTTTTATTGTCAGCATGTTTCCTCCTGGGCAGCAGCACGACATCATTTGCGGCAGGTAATGGAGTGGCAGCGGCTTACGAGGCAGTGACTAAAGAATCAAGTGTCATGGAAGTAGAAAGCTTGGGCGTGATCAGCGATGCAGAGGCGGAAGCGGAAGTGAGGGAAGAGCTCGTAAAGGCGTACGGCGTGGATCCTGAGGACGTGGTCTTCATGGGAGCGGACGGTATTCAGCCGTTGATTGATAACGAGATGTTTCAGGTGAAATGGTCCATACCGGCAGATAAAGTCTATGTGACGTCGGGTTTTACGATGGATGTAGGCGATATTGCTGACGTTACGATTGTTGGAGATCCGGATCACGTGGAGTTCAGGTACGGAATCAAAGATCCGAAACAGATCATGCGCTACGTGGAGGGTTCTGCTTACAGTGACCATAAGTTTGAGATTGAGATCAAGGGCAGGCACTATTTCTTCGTGTATAATCTGAGCGCGGAAGAGGAACTTGTTATTCATGCAAATGTGACATTGGTTGACAAGGAGAGCCTGAAGAGTGAATAGGCACCCTGTAAGTTTTTGACAAAGACATAATATTTGATTGGGATGGGAAGCACCCGGACTGTGAGGGATAGAACCCAAGTGGTCCGCGGTGCTTTTGTTGTGAGAGAGGATTAAGCTGGATAAGGCTGCATACCGGCAGCATAGGAAAGACAGCCGGAATTTTAATCTACAAATACAGTTTATAAAAAGGGACACATAAAATAAAGGCATAGCAGATGCCCTGATCATGGAGCCGGCTATTCCGATTTTAGTTACCCTACTTGACACGTTTAATTGAATTGCGCAGCACCAGGAGCTCATAATAATCCAATAAGGCCTGTATGCTGCGTGGGTCAAGTTCTACAATGGTATTTAGCAGGTCGCTCACTGTGTAGTCAGCGGAAAGCGGCTGATTCAGTGTATGGATGCTTGCTTTGTAATCTGTTCTCTGCAAAAGATAATCCGTGGAGACGTCGAAAAAGTCGGCCAACAGAATCAATGTATTTAGATCCGGTGCGTGAACGCCTTTCTCATAATTTGAAATAGTTGCGACGGTCACATTCAGATAATTAGCAACCTCCTTTTGCAGAATTCCCCTTTCTTTACGTAATTTTGCCAGTAATTTACCTAATTCCATTTTGTTCTCCGACACATTACCTGAGTTTGTTAATGTGCATATCCGATGGTGCAATACATAAACGCTGTTGCTTGCTATAACCTCTCTTTCCATGATTCTAGGATATATCTTTCATAAAAGAAATGGGAATAAACTATACACATAAAAATATAGTATATTTTGTGAGAAATTTAATCTAACGTTAAATATTTGCCACATATTCTATACTTTAGAGCGTGAAATTTACGGTGTGTTTTATTGACGTACAATAGCGCACGCCGCAGGATTCCCTTGAAAAGAGCAGAGACAGGGAGTAAGATGTATAAAGACGTCACTAAAAACAGAACAGGCAAAGAGGCGGTTATCATGAAAAAATTAGGAAGAAACGATCCCTGTTGGTGCGGGAGCGGAAGAAAATACAAGGCGTGCCACATGGCGTTTGATGAGAAGATAGAGCATTATGCCCTGCAGGGCCATATCGTACCTGCCCATGACATCCTCAAGACGCCGGAACAGGTGGAGGGAATCAGGCGCAGCAGCAGGCTGAACATCGCGATTCTGGACGAGATCGAGAAGCAGATCCATATTGGAATGAGTACGGAGGAGATTGACAGACTTGTTTACGATATGACAAAAGAGATGGGCGGCATTCCGGCGCCGCTGGGATATGAGGGATTTCCCAAGAGCGTCTGTACCTCTATCAATGAGGTAGTCTGCCACGGCATTCCGTGCAGGGAAAGGCTGCTGCAGGACGGGGATATTGTCAATGTGGACGTATCTACGATCTACCAGGGGTACTTCTCAGATTCTTCCCGCATGTTCATGCTGGGTGATGTGGCGCCGGAGACGCGCAGACTGGTACAAGTTGCCAAAGAATGCATCGACGTGGGCCTGGAGCAGGTGAAACCATGGAATTTCCTGGGAGATATGGCGCAGGCCATCAATGATCATGCCAGAGCAAACGGTTATTCTATCGTGCGGGAGATCGGCGGGCACGGTGTGGGGCTGGAATTCCACGAAGAGCCTTTTGTCAGCTATGTCACGAGCAAGGGAACGGAAATGCTCATGGTGCCGGGTATGGTCTTTACGATAGAGCCTATGGTAAACATGGGTAAGGCGGATATCTATATCGACGATCAGGACGGCTGGACGGTCTATACGGAGGACGGCAGACCATCCGCCCAGTGGGAAGTGACCTTGGTGGTAACAGAGGATGGTTATGAAATATTGACCTATTAGCTGGTGCCGTGGATGGGACGCGGCGTAGATGAACGATATCACGTTTGTGAGGTTATAAGCCAGAATACATCGGAGTCAAGGGTGTGTTCTGGCTTTTTTATTATAAAAAATTTGTGCAACATTCCGGTATTGTAAAATCAGACAGAGTCTGTTATTTTAGCTATACAATCTTTGGATTTATCTTAAAGTATACTTTATTCCGTGCACATATGGCACGGGTCGATGGCGGTTCGCCACTGATTTCCAAACATTGGAACATAATAAGATTTTATGACAATCTAATAAGAAATTGACATGATTTAATCACAAAAGAAAGGACTGTGAAGTATTTTATGAGAGAATTTATGACAAAACTGTCAGATTATTGGAGCGAGAGAAGGAATGATCCTGACAGACAGGAGGATCGGCTGGCGGCTGTGATCATAGGAGCCGTGGCGGTAGTCATTATCGTATTGCTTCTCTTAATTCTCTGGCGGCATCTGTCGGATGCATCTGACAGAGAAAGCTCAGAGCGAGAGGCGGATGAGATGTTCGTCCCGACAGTTCATGAGGAAGAAGCGGCGGAGTATATGGCGCAAAATGACGAGGATGAGGCGTTCAGACAGGAGTATCTGGCAAGCATCGAGGCGTTAAATGAGAAAGTCGAGCAGTTACTGGAGACAATGACACAGGCAGAGCAGAGTCTGTCCGATACGATCACACAATATCAGAAAGAGGACGCTGCGCTGCAGGAACAGATCACCAAATTGCATGCGGAAGTGAGTGCGATCGTGATCAATCTTAAGGAGACGCAGACGAAGCTGTACGACCTGACTGATATCGTGCAGGTTATGGATCAGGAGAAGATTCCACTCATTCAGAAGCAGATTCTGGAGATAAGAAATGATATGCAGAAAGTGCATAGTGATATCGCCAATCTGCACGCAAAGATTGCGGCATTGGAGCAGGAAGATGTCAAACTCTGGGCAGAGATCGGCGCGCTGGAGAAAACGCTGCAAAATGCACTGCATCAGAATATGACCGAGGTGAACAATCAGTTTGACGTGCTGCTGCAACAGCTCGAGACGGTGGAGAATCGAATCGGCAGACTTGCGATGCAGACCTTGCGGTATCGTTACGACGAGGGAGCCAACACGTTATATTTGGAACCCTATGGTGAATAGAAGGAGGCAGATAATGAAGATAAAAAGATGTGAGAGAAACCATGTGTCCCGTGGATCAATACTGGCGGTATTGTGCACCGTCTGTATGCTGGTGGGACTCATAGCGACAGGGATGACCGTCTGGGCGGAGGAAGATCTGGCGGCAGAAGTGTCTATGCTGGAGGAGAGCGAAGCGACCACAGGAGAGCCTGGGACAGAAGAGAGAGGGGAAGTGCCAGAAGAGAACGAGGCGGTTACAGAAGAGCCTGGGACAGAAGAGAGTGAGGAAGCGCCGGAAGAGAGCGAAGCGGCCACAGGAGAGCCTGGGACAGAAGAGAGTGAGGAAGCGCCGGAAGAGAGCGAGGCGGTTACAGAAGAGCCTGGGACAGAAGAGAGCGGGGAAGCGCCGGAAGAGAGCGAAGCGGTTACAGGGGAGTCTGTGACAGAAGAGAATGAGGAAGCGCCGGAGGAGAGCGAGGTGACTACAAAAGAGCCTGGGACAGAAGAGAGCAGGGAAGCACCGGAAGAGCTTGGGACAGAAGAGAGCGAGGCGGCTACGGGAGAGCCTGCGGTGAAGAAGCATACCGTGCAGGGGGGAGAAGTCGTGAACGAGGAAATGGCAGCACAGGCGGCACCGGATACAGTCACCGTGCAAAGGATAGAATGCGGAGAGTTTCGCAGCAAAGGCGCTATCCGGTATCGGGACGCAGGAGGGCAGGAAGTCATTCTGGATGCGCGGGATCTCGAAACGCTTTTTCAATATGCCGCTAAGGGCAAAAGCGGATTATCGCAGGCGCTTAGCGGCGTAGGAACTAAATTGATCAAAGACGGAGATCAATATTGCTATACCCGTGATCCACAGGTGCAGGATGATATGGGAGAGATTACAACGGTTGAGCAGCTGCAGGATGTATGCTTTGACCTGCTGCTGCAGGCGTTGGCTGATTCCCAGAAGCTTCCGGCCGGATATGAGGAGCAGTATACGCTGGCTTCTTCTGATAATCTGACTTTGGGCAGGGCGGCATGGTCGGATGGCAGCCTGCTGCGAGGAAATAACCGTGACTTGACAGATCATTATATCAGGGGATGGCTTGAGGGCAGCGGATGTGAGGACTATGAGGCAGTATATGACGAGGAAGGCAGGTGGATAGGATACCGTGGAAAATAAATACATACAAAGGCATTATCAGTCTGTTCGGTCTGTTATGGCAGCAGTATTGTTTTTGACAGCAGTTCTATGGGGGACGAGGGCAGCAGCGGCACCACCCGAGAGAGCAGAGAGAGTGCACAGTACAGGGGCTGTCAGGTACGACCGGGCTGTCATAGACGGACAGGATGTCAGAGATGTGGATGCTTATGTGACAGACAGGAAGAATATGGCCGTAAATGTTATGATCCGGCTGGGCACGAAATTCCGGCAGCAGCCGGCGGGCGGGTGTACTTATGACAGGAATCCGGATGAAGAGCAGGGGAAGATCGAGGAGGCACGGATTGGATGGGATTTAGTCATCGACGCGGCACGGCACTCTCAGGAAGTACCGGGCAATATGACTGTTCTGCATCCGGAAGCGGCATTGCATATCGAGGGAACAGGGGAACGCACGGACTGGTATGCGCCGGCCGAGGAAGATAATCTGTCCCTTGGCAAAGCGGCCTGGGTGAACGGCAGGCTGTTGTTAGGTAATGGAGCTGACAACGACAGAGCATTTCGCAAAGGTATCGAGGATGGTAAAAAGGGCAGCGTACCAGACCGGCTGCATCCGGTTTACACAGCGCAGGGGGCGGCGCTGCAGATCAAACATGCGCATGTGGGCAAAGCCCAGGACAGTGAAGGGCGATCAGGATGTTATAAGAATTATGAAGAGACGAAGACGCAGCGGCGGGTGTGCGGCGCATCACTTCATAAGACAGATAAGACATGGTATCCAAATCCAGATGAACCGGGCGGCGGTTCATGGCATGGAGGAGAGTATACCTGTCCCGTACACGGCGGAACATATGGTTCCTCGGGGACTTGCCCGCATGTGGCGGTGGACAGCTATAAGGTGTGGAAACATGATATTGTCTGCGGACTTACTAATAAAGTCTATGCCAAACTGACATTGCAGGGAACAGATTCGGATTATGGAGATCGTGCAATCCGTTTGGAGGCACTGTTGGAAGAGGGCGCTGAATACCGCCGGCTGGCATGGCAGGAGGGTGATGAGTTGATCTGGACGGATGCAGGGGGTAATCTTGTGGGAATCGGACGGGAGCTTACGGTGACCGGACCGGGAATATACCGCTGCAGTATAAATGTGGCGAACAAGGACATAAATAAGAAGACGGTGGAAGTGAGGGTAAAGATCAATGGATTGATCATACCAAAAGATTGACAACCTGTCATTAACAGCGCCGGTTATGCCGGATCATTGACAATTTATGCCTTTTGTGATAGGCTTACGATATGTTTTGACAGACAAAGCGATGACGAAGAGAGTAGACAGAGGCGCCCTTTCCAGAGAACGTTCCGTAAGCTGAGAGGAATGAAGCGGCTAATTTGTTGAAGATGGCTTCCGAGCGGTGTGCCTGAGCCGACGGCGGTTAGGGCGCAACAGGTTCCGCCTGTTACAGCGGCAGAGTATGATTGTACTCGTTGAGGCCGGTTTTGTGAGAAACCGGTGAAGAGAAGTGGTAACACGGTATATACCCGTCTTCTTGTTTTCATTGTGTTTGGTACATGATGGATATGAGAGGACGGTTTTTTGCTTGATGAGACGATCCCGGCGGGCCGGGGACAGAGAGGCCGGACGGTCTGCAAAATCCCGGGAAAGTTGTGATCCGGCAGGAAGAGAAAGAGAGGAGCTTATCATGAATAAGGGAAAGTATTACATTACGACGGCGATCGCTTATACATCCGGTACGCCGCACATCGGAAACAGCTACGAGATTGTTCTGGCGGACAGCATCGCACGTTTTAAGAGAAAAGACGGCTATGATGTGTTCTTCCAGACGGGAACGGACGAGCATGGACAGAAGATCGAGCTTAAGGCGCAGGAGGGCGGCATCACGCCGAAGCAGTTTGTGGACAACGTGGCGGGAGAAATTCGAAGAATCTGCGATTCCCTGAACACCTCCTACGATAAATTTATCCGCACGACGGACGATTATCATGAGAAACAGGTACAGAAGATTTTTAAGAAGCTCCACGATCAGGGAGATATCTATAAGGGATATTATGAGGGAATGTATTGTACGCCATGCGAATCATTCTGGACGGAGTCTCAGCTGGTGGACGGTAAATGTCCCGACTGCGGCAGGGAAGTAAAACCCGCGAAAGAAGAGGCATATTTCTTTAAGATGAGCAAGTATGCCGATAAACTGATCGAACATATCAATACCCATCCGGAATTTATACAGCCGGTTTCCCGTAAGAATGAGATGATGAACAACTTCCTGCTTCCGGGCCTGCAGGATCTGTGCGTATCGCGGACGTCATATACATGGGGCATTCCGGTAGATTTCGATGAGAAGCACGTGATCTATGTATGGATGGACGCGCTGACGAACTACATTACGGGAATTGGTTTTGATGCGGACGGGAAGAGCGGCGAACAGTATGGCAAATTATGGCCGGCGGATCTTCATCTGATCGGCAAGGATATTATTCGTTTCCACACGATCTATTGGCCGATCTTCTTAATGGCGCTTGGCGAGCCTCTGCCCAGGCAGGTATTTGGTCATCCATGGCTGCTGCAGGGTGATGGCAAGATGAGTAAATCCAAGGGCAACGTAATCTATGCGGATGATCTGATCGATTTCTTCGGGGTGGATGCGGTCCGTTACTTTGTGCTGCATGAGATGCCTTTTGAGAATGACGGTGTGATCACCTGGGATCTGATGGTGGAGCGCATGAACTCAGATCTTGCTAATACACTGGGCAATCTGGTAAACAGAACGATCTCCATGAGCAACAAATATTTTGGCGGAGTGGTGGAGAATAAGAAAGTAGGTGTAGATGCAGGAGCGGAAGATGTGGATGCCGATCTGTTTGGCGTCGTAGCGGACACTTACGGCAGAGTCTCAAAGAAGATGGATGATCTGCGGGTTGCCGATGCCATTACGGAGATTTTTACGCTGTTTAAACGATGCAATAAATATATTGACGAGACGATGCCCTGGATTCTGGCAAAAGATGAGGCAAAGCAGGACAGACTGGCTACCGTACTGTATAATCTGTTAAATGGTATTCTGGCGGGCGCTTCTCTTTTGGAGCCTTATATGCCTGAGACGGCGGCGAGAATCGCATCTCAGATTAACGCGGAGCTGGTAGATTTCAGCGTATTGGAGGAGTGCTCCAGAGCGCATGATATTGCAAGAGCGTCTTCCTTGTATCCGGCAAGCTGTCAGGTGACTCAGACACCCGAGATCTTGTTTGCACGTCAGGACTTAAAAGAGATCACGGAGAAAGTGGAGGCTATGTTTGCGGCGCGCAAAGCGGCAGCAGGCGTATCGGAAGAAGCAGCCGATGGCGTACAGGATGCGGCGGACGCCGATGACGGCGCATCAGGGGATGATGTGATCGATATTGAGGCGAAAGCTGCGATTACGTATGATCTTTTTGACCAGTGTCAGTTCCAGGTGGGAGAGATCCTGGAATGTCAGGAAGTGCCAAAGTCTAAGAAGCTGCTCTGCTCCAAGGTGCGCGTAGGCTCCGAAGTCAGACAGATTCTGTCCGGTATTAAGCAGCATTACAGTGCGGAAGAGATGGTTGGCAAGAAAGTGATGGTATTGGTCAACCTGCAGCCAAGACAGATGGCGGGTATGACATCTGAGGGAATGATTCTGTGTGCTGAGGATGCGGAGGGTAATCTGGCGCTGATGACGCCGGAGAAGTCCATGCCTGCAGGTGCGGAAATCTGTTAAGGGCATTGTGCCTGCCGATGGCGGCGCTGTGGCGATGAAAAGAATATAATTGTGGGCAATGGCTGTTATGGGCCGGTATATTGAGGCGGAAAGGACTACTGCGTGGTAAGAAAAGAAGAATTCTATTTTGATTCCAGAGATGGAGAGCATAAGATTCATGCCATCAGATGGGTGCCGGAGGTTGAAAAGCCGGCATGCATCTTGCAGGTGGTGCACGGTATGGCGGAGTATATCGACCGCTATGACAGCTTTGCCCGTTATCTGGCTGAGAGGGGGATACTCGTTGTGGGAGACGACCACCTCGGTCATGGCAAGACTGTGAGAGCAGGAGAACCTTACGGATATTTCTGTAAGGAGGATGCCCCTACTGTTCTTGTGAGGGATGAGCACAGACTTAAGAAGATGATCCAGGAGCAGTACCCGGGCGTGCCATATATCATATTGGGACATAGTATGGGCTCATTTATTACGCGCAATTATATGTTGCGGTATGGCACAGGGATTGACGGCGCAATTATCGTGGGAACAGGAATGCAGTCGAAAGCTGCGCTGCTGTGTGCACGGGCGCTGGCGGCAATTCCGGGTGCTCTTTTCGGGCCGGAATATGTGAGCAGATTAGTGGATAAGGCGGCTTTTGGCGTATATAACAAAAGGATCAAGCCGTCTGCCACTCCTTTTGACTGGCTCTCCAGAAACGAAGAAAATGTCAGGGCGTATATCGATGATCCGATGTGTGGATTTATTTTTACGGTCAATGGTTTTCAGACACTGTTCAAATTGATCTGGCAGCTGCATGACAGGGAGCAGCTTAAGAAGATGCCTGCAAGTCTTCCTGTCTTTTTCCTGTCGGGAGCGGAAGACCCGGTGGGCAGCTACGGCAGGGGCGTGGAGCAGGTATATCGGTCTTTTAAAGAGATCGGCATGAAAAATGTACAGATGAAGCTGTATCCTGATGACCGGCATGAGCTGCTGAACGAGCTGGATAGAGAGGATGCCTACGGAGATATTTACCGTTGGTTGTTACAGCGAATATAGAGTGAAGATTGGAGTGTGCGATGAAGAAACATAGGCCGATGAGAGGATTTGGCGTATTGCTGTTTCTGTGTATTTGCTGCGCTGCGGTCATGGCAGTTTTTGCCTATGATGGAAAAAGCGGCGGTATGGGCGGCGATAAGGGAGAGGACACAATTGTCGGCTGGATGATCGATAAGATCGCGGCAGGCGAGGTAGACTTGGCGGATGAAAGCAGCGTCAGGCAGGCGCTTGCGGAAGCTGAAAAGGACCTGGAGATATCCCTGACAGAAGAGAATAAGGAGAGAGTCGTAGCTTTTATGCAGACGCTGGATTCCATTGAGGTAGGAGCCGATGATTTCATGGAACAGGCAGGAGAGATGTATCATAAGTACAGCACAGAGTTTGTGGAAGAAGCCAATGATGCGATCAACGATGCTGTGGGCAGCGCTGTAAAAGATGCGGTAAAGAGTTTTTTTGAGAATCTTATTCCCGGTAAAGACGAATGATTTTGCCTTCTCTGACCATACTATTAGTATTATGGAAAGAGGAGGCAATTTGCATGAAAATCGCTTTTTTTAGTACCAAGCCATATGATAAGATATGGTTTGAGCCTATGGGAAAGGAATACGGATTTGAGATTCGTTTCTATGAGATGGCATTTCAGGAGGATACGGTCACATTGGCCCGGGGCTATGATGCCGTCTGCATTTTTGTCAACGATTATGTGAGTGCGCAGATGATACAGCAGCTTTATGAAATGAAAGTCAAGGCTATTTTGCTGCGCAGCGCAGGCTTTAACCATGTGGATGTGAAAGCGGCTGAGGATAAGATTTTGATCCTGCGTGTGCCCAGCTATTCGCCGGAGGCAGTGGCGGAATTTGCCATGGGAATGATTCTGACGGTAAACCGCTATACACACAAGGCATATAACAGAACCAGAGACTTCAATATGAGTCTGAACGGTCTTATGGGAGTGGATCTGTATCAGAAGACGGCGGGGATCATCGGCACAGGCAAGATTGGGCAGGCGATGATACGAATCTGCAATGGATTTGGCATGCGTGTGCTGGCCTATGATGTGTATCCGAATCCCAAGCTGGATGTGGAGTATGTATCACTGGAGGAGCTGATGTCAAGCTCCGATTTGATATCACTGCATTGCCCGCTGACATCAGAGACGAGGCATATCGTCAACAAAGAAACGATAGCGCGTATGAAACAGGGCGTGTATCTGGTCAACACTTCAAGAGGGGCTCTGATCGATACGGATGCTTTGATCGATGGATTGGTAGAGGGGCACTTCGGCGGTGTGGGACTGGACGTCTATGAGGAGGAAGAGGGTATCTTCTATGAGGACAAATCGGGAGAGATCATGCGGGATGAGAATCTGGCAAGGCTGATGACATTCCCGAATGTGCTCATAACTTCTCATATGGGATTTTTCACTAAAGAAGCCATGCAGGCGATTGCGGCCGTTACATTGGAGAACGCGTATGCGTTGGAGAACGGGCTGCCGCTTGTGAATAAAGTAGGTGCGGAAGCAGTGAAATAGTGTACTAAGGGTTTCTTTTGGCCACCGGTTCTTGAATGTTTTATTTTCTCATGGTACACTGTCAATGTAATGAATCATATGCGAAATGCTATAAGAGTAATAAGGGGCGTGCCGCTGTCTGGGGAGCAGGGCAGGATGATTTCCAAGGATGAGTATTTAGGAGGGGTAACAGATGAAGTACAAGATTTTATTGACGGGGAAGAATGATTCCGCGATCGATGATTTTTTTATGCAGATGAGCGATAATTTTGAGGTGATGACTACATCATCTCGTTTTGAAGATATCATAAGACATATGACTTATTTTCAGCCGAATGTGTTTGCGTACTGTCTTCACAATGAATCGAGGGAAGATATGATCCAGGTTGCAAATTTCAAGTTCCGGCTGTCTAAGGAGAATATTCCGTTAGTTATTATCGGTCTGAAAGAAGACTGCGATGAATTTGAGAAAATTGCGATAAACGTTTCTAACCTGACACTGTACAGACCGATGTCCATAGGCGTTATGCAGGAGAAGATCATTGCGCTGCTCAAGGAGCGCCGATTCTTAAAGGCAATCGGTATGGAGGCGGAAGAGGATCCGATCATCAACGGCTCTTCCGTGGAACAGGCGGAGTACAAGATTCCTGAAGCTGTGGTGCAGAGTGTTTCCCCGGAACAACTCATAGTATCGGATGATGAGGCTGCATCGGTGATTCCGGGAGCAGGAGGCAGAAAACGCAAACATATTCTTGTGGTAGATGACAATGCCATGATGCTCAAGGTGCTCAAAGAGCACCTGCATGAAAAATATGATGTGGCCACCGCGGTGAGCGGCAAGGTTGCCCTGCGGTTTCTGGAGAGAAAGAAGACTGATCTGATCCTGTTGGATTATGAAATGCCGGATGAAAGCGGACCGGCTGTTCTGGAGAAGATACGTGCGCTGGACGCAACAAAAGACCTGCCGGTAATCTTTCTGACAGGAGTTACGGACACGAAAAAGATTAAGGAAGCATTAGCGTTGAAACCGCAGAGTTATCTGCTAAAGCCCATTGACAGAGATAAGCTTTTGGATGCCATCGCGAAGACGATCGGATAGCATCGGGAGACAGGACCAGGAGGAGCGGCGTATGGATATGAAACAGGAACTGAAGCTTACAGATTTGATCGATAAGAAGATGCTCCAGAGAATACAGGACAGCTTCTCCAATATGACCGGCATGTCGGCGCTGACGACGGATGCGGAGGGTGTGCCCGTTACAGCGGCGTCCAATTATTCTGCATTCTGCATGAAGTATACAAGAGGCTCTGAGATTGGGCGCGCACGCTGTGAGCATTGCCATAAGATAGGTGCAGAAGAAGCTCTGGCAAAAGGAAAGCCGGTTGTCTATACCTGCCATGCCGGTCTGGTAGATTACGCGGCGCCGATCATGGCTGACGGTAAACTGGTGGGAAGCTTTGTTGGCGGTCAGGTGCTGGCGAAAGAACCGGATCTCAACCGGGTCAGAGAAATGGCGGTAGAGTTCGGCATAGATGAAGAAGAGTACATAGAAGCAGTCCGCAAGATCAAGGTGATAGATCAGGATTCCATAGATAAGGCGGCTGAGTTTTTGTATACAATGGCGGATATTTTATCTGACATGGCATACAACAAATATGAGATCTATCAGTCCAATGAAAGAATTAAACATAATTTGCAGTGGGTGTACCAGTCCTATGAGGAGTTGGAGAAATCAGAGCATATGAAATCGGATTTCCTTGCCAACATGAGCCATGAGATCAGAACGCCTATGAACGCGGTGATCGGAATGGCAGAAATGGCGCTTAGAGAGGAGCTGCCGCCCACTGCCAAGGATTATGTCGGACAGATTAAGAAAGCGGGACGGTCGCTTGTCACCATTATTAATGACATTCTTGATTTCTCCAAGATAGAATCCGGCAAGATGGATATTAACGAAGTGGACTATGAGCCGATGGCGCTGATCTATGAAATCGCAAGTATTGTCGTGACGAGGTTGAAGGATAAAGATGTTGAGCTGATTCTGGACGTGGCGCCGAATCTTCCGAATAAACTTTGGGGCGATAATGTCAGGATCAAACAGGTGGTGTTGAATCTTGCAAATAATGCTGCCAAATTTACTTTTCATGGTAAGATTCTTATAAAAATGGACTATTCCAAAATATCTCCCGATGAGATCAGGCTGCAGATCAGCATCGAGGATACCGGAATAGGAATTAAGAAAGAAGACATGGATAAGCTGTTTCAGTCATTTTCCCAGGTGGACAGTAAGCGTAACCGTAATATTGAGGGCACCGGGCTGGGACTGGCTATCTCCAAGAAGCTGCTGTCACTGATGGGCGGAAGCGTATGGGTGGAGAGCGAATATGAAAAGGGAAGTAAATTCAGCTGCGTCATTCCCCAGAGGATTGTAGACGATGCGCCAAGTATCAGGGTTAAGGATCCGGATTCCATTTTTGTGGGAGCGCTGATCACCAATCCTTATGTCAAGGAAAGTCTGTTTCTGGATATTTCGCAGCTGGGGGTCAAAGACATTACGCTTTTGTCTCTTAAGGAGCTCACTGACTTCCCGGAGGATAAGAAAATTTTCCTTTTTATAGAGAATGGAATGTTTACGGATGCGGTAGAGAAATATGTCAGGGAGCATCCGGATGTTACGGTAGCGCTTATTGTTGAATTTGAGGAGAAAGCGGAGTACGATATTCCCAATCTGCTTGTACTGAGAAAACCTCTTTTCATTTTAAACATCGCTTTGGTTCTTAATGGAGAGGAACTGCACTATGATGATGACAGAAGCGGCAAGGAGTTTGACTTTATCGCACCCAATGCCAAGATATTGATCGTGGATGATAATGCGGTAAATCTGACTGTGGCGGAAGGACTCTTAGAGCCGCTTAAGATGCAGATCGACACGGCGACGGGCGGTAAGGAGGCCATTGAACAGATTTCCAAAGTCCATTACGATATTGTATTTATGGACCACATGATGCCAGAACTGGACGGAGTGGAGGCCACACGCATTATCCGGCGTTTTCATCCGGAATATGATGATGTGCCGATCATTGCTTTGACGGCGAACGCGGTGGATGGTACGAAAGAGATGTTCTGCCGGGAGGGTATGAATGATTTCGTTGCCAAGCCAATCGAGCTTCGCATGCTGGCGGCCAAGGTCAGACAGTGGCTTCCGGTGGAAAAGATACAGAAAGTTTACAATACGATGGCTCCGGAAAAGACTGTGCAGGAGACACAGAACATTGTTGTCGGCGATCTTAATGTCCGATTTGCCATGGAGTTTCTGGTCAGTGAAGATCTGTTCTGGAAAGTGCTGAAAGTATTTTATAACAGTATTGATAAGAAAGCTGCATTGATCAAATCCATGGAGGAAGAAGAGGATTGGACAGGGTACACGATAGAAGTACATGCGCTTAAGAACTCTGCCAAACAGATCGGCGCCATATCGCTGGCGGAGAAAGCGGCGGCCATGGAGAAAGCGGGCAACGCGAGGAATGCTGACACCATACATAAATATACGGATGAGATGCTGGAACAATATATGGGCTATCTGCCTGTTTTAGAGCCTTTCTGTCTGGACAGCGATGTGGAGGACGGCGATAAGCAGGATGTGTCGGCGCCCGTTTTGGAAAACTGTTTTGCGGAGATGCAGGAGGCCGTCGAAGATCTGGATATGGATCGTGTGGAGGAGATCATCCGACAGATGGATCGATTCCTCTATGAAGACTGGCAGCGCGAGCTCTTCCAACAGCTCAAGGAAGCGGCTGACGAGATGGATGTGGACGGCTGCGAAGCGGTTCTGCTCAAATGGGAGGGCAGATTGACGGTAGAGTAAAGGATTTGATATCAGTTGTATATTGTATCAAAATACGTTAGAATAAATACAATGTGGTAAAGGAGCCGCGGTTAGGGTGGAGACATCATATGAGATTCGAAGTGCATATCGTGACGAGTGGCAGGATGCGATGGCATTGGCGTGGAAGACTTTCATGCGCTTTGAGGCGGATGTTTATACACGGGAGGGCGTAAAGAATTTTGAAAATTTTATTACGGATTCTACGTTGTACCGTATGTTCGTTATGGGCGCCTATCAATTGTTTGTGGCGTTAGACTGCAGCAAGATCGTGGGCATGATCACGCTTCGGGATCTGACACACATTTCGCTTCTTTTTGTAGATGAGGCTTATCATCGAAGAGGCGTCGGCCGGGCGCTTATGGGCTATTTAGCTGATTATTTGCGTACGGAGGTGGGAGCGGAGCGGATGACCGTCAACTCTTCTCCTTACGGGGTCAGATTTTATCATAAGATGGGGTTTCGCGATATGCGTCCCGAGGAAACAAGAGACGGCATTACTTACACGCCGATGGAATTTATATTATAGGACATTTAAGATGTGAGGTTATATCCATGGAATATATTAAAAGCAGAGATATTTTCTTATTAATGCGCGATGTGCTGAAACTGATCTATCCCAGGCTTATGGAGCATGGCTCGAGAGTGGCATATATGGTGTATATGATGCTGCGCGAAGAGGGAAGATACGAAGAATTTGAGCTCGCAGACATCGTTATGGTTGCCACAATGCATGACATCGGGGCATATAAGACGGAACGGAGTAAGCTCCATGACATGCTTCGGTATGAATCCAAGGAGAGTAAGGCGCACTGTATTTATGGCTATCTGTTTTTCAAATATCTTTCGCCGGTGCCGGATCTTGCTAAGGTGATCATGTATCATCACATGGATTATGAGCAGCTTCAGAAAGTGGAATATACCTACAAAGAAATAGCTGCTTATATTAACATTGCCGAGAAGATGGATATTTATTCTACTACCATGGGCAGCCAGTTCGATATGTATATGTTCCAGAAGCAGGCCGGAACCAAGCTTTCTTCCGAGGGATTATATCAGTTCTATCAGTGCCAGGAGAAGTACGGTATCTTCGATAAGATCAAGAGCGGGGAATACAAGAAAGAACTGGATCAGATTGTCGATTATATGATTTTTAATAATGAGGATAAGAAGAAGTTCCTGGAGATGCTGACTTACTGCTTTGGATTCAGAACCAAGAATATGGTGGTGGATAATGTTACCACAATCTGCATCTGTGAGAATATTGCGGAGGAAATGATGATGCCTCCGGCGGAACGGGAAATTCTCTACTACAGTACTTTGGTTCATGACATCGGCATGCTTGCAATTCCGCGGGAGATTCTGGAGGCGCCGCGCAAGTTGGAAAAAGAAGAAAGGCGTCTTGTGAGGACGCATGTGGAGGTCGCCGGTAAGATTCTCGGGCAGAAGATGAAGCGGGAGTTAGTCAGCATCGCGCTGGCACATCATGAGAGAGGGGATGGAAGTGGTTATCCGCTCCGGCTCAAAGATATTCAGATGAATTCACCGCAGAGGATCCTACAGGTAGCAGATGTTGTGACGGCTCTTGTCAATAAACGAAGCTATCGGGAGGATTTGTCTAAAGAGCAGGTCATCGGTATATTGAGTGAGGAAGCGGCCAAAAACCATCTGAAGAGACAGGTGGTCGTCACATTTGTCAAATCCTATGACAGAATCATGAAAGATGTCCGCGAGAAATCGGCTGAGATTCTGAAAATGTACGAAACATTGAATATGCAGTACGAGTTGATCAGCAAAAAATATAAGATATAATGTCTGTAGTTTATGAGAAAATGTTAATATAATTTGCTAATTGTGTAGATTTTTGGTGTACTTTTGTAATATAATAGTGGCATGCATATAGGAGTGAGGCTATTATGGGAAAATTTTTTGATATGGACAGCCCGGTCATGCGATTCCTTAACCGGGTGGCGGATCTGCTGATCCTGAACATCCTGATGATGATCTGCTGTATACCGGTCATCACGGTTGGAGCCGCTTTTACGGCCATGCATTATGTGATTCTTAAGATGATACGTGGTGAAGAAGGGTATCTGATCAAAGGGTTTTTTAAATCTTTTGCACAGAATTTTAAACAGGCTACACTGATTTGGCTTCTGATGCTTCTGGTGATAGGAATTTACATCGGTGATTCCCTTATCTTTAGTTATTCAGGCATTGCGTTTCCAAAACCGCTTGTCATTACCGTAATCGCTGTTGGCGTCGTCATGTTGATGGTGGCGATGTATATATTTCCGCTGTTGGCGAGATTTGATAATACGGTCAGGAACACGATCAGGAATGCGGCGCTTTTGTCATTTGCCAATCTGCCTAAGACGCTGTTGATGGCGCTGTTTTATGCATTGCCGTACATTATCGGATACTTTTCGGCGTATTCTTATGTATTTATTTTTATGTTCGGCATTTCGGTTCCAGCCTATGGAGCAGCATGGTTGTATAGTAATATTTTCAAGAAATTTGAACCTGAGGCGGAGGCGGAGACCTCGGATTTGGATTTTTCGATCAATGTAGAATGGGGAAAAGAGGAAATTAATGGAGAATCAGAATAAGTCAGCTATAGCTTCATGGGTGGGACCGTCGGTGATCTTGATGATCGCAGTGATCATCATGCTCTTTAACTTCTCGACTAAGAGCAATGCGGATGCACTGGAAACTGTTTCCAGAAATCTTATTAAATCGGCGCAGGTCTATGGAGATAACTTTACTCATGAATTGGAATTGCTTGGCAAGACTGCCGGGCCGGTTCGCGCATTGCTGGAACAGGATACCGCATGGGACGGGAACCGGGCAGGCAACATGGTAGAGATCCTGGCATCTTGTACGGAAGCGTATAAGATCATTCTCTGTGACAGTGACGGCGAGGGGATTAACCAGCTGCAGGAGAGTGTGTCCTTGGGGAATGAGGATTACTTTCAGCTGATTCAGCAGTCTGACGATCTGTCCTGCTTCTATTTGGAAGAGCCGGGGACAGGGGAGTCTTCCGTGCAGAAAGCGGTCGTAGTGGTAGACCGGATTAAAAGGGAAAATGAGAAAAACTACCTGCTTTTGTTTTACCCCATGGAGAGATTCAGCAATTTAATGTCAAAAGCGGATTTTGATTCTAATTCTTTTCTGACGCTGGTGGATCAAGACGGTAAAGTGTTGGGCACTGCCGGCGCTAAAAACAGCAAAGTAATAAAAGACGGTAATCTTCTGGATGCGATCAGACCGGAGAATGCGGAAGCGACGCGCACGATCGAGAATCGTCTGGATAATGGATCCAGAGGTACGACCAGTGTTGCGGTTGAGGGTGAAAACTGCATGCTTGTGTATGTGCCCTTTGGCATGAACAAGTGGGAGATGATCCTGGGAGTCAGTCAGGTTTACGTGGACAAACAGGTGAGTCTGCAGTGGAAGAACACCAAGGACATGCTTATGTATCTGATCATAGCGGTATTCGTGTTTATCTTTATGGTAATGGTGATCAATATTGTCAGCAGAATCCGGAGTAATCAGAAGAAGAAAGAATTGGAAGATAAGGCGGATACGGATCTTCTGACCGGACTAACGAATAAATTGGCTACAGAACGCAAGATTAAAGAGTATATGATGCAGAATCCTAACTCCCAGTCCATGTTGTTTATTCTGGATGTGGATAATTTTAAGAAGATCAACGACACGATGGGACATGCGTTCGGAGATGAGGTGCTGCGCTCTCTGGGACAGCAGATCGGAGCGATTTTCCGTGCTACGGACATTATTGGCCGTATCGGCGGCGATGAATTTATGATTTTCCTGAAAGGGGTATCCGAGCCGGAGTCGGTTCGTAAGGAGGCCAGAAAAGTTGAGGACTTCTTCCGTAACTTCCAGGCGGGTGAATATGTGAAATATGCAGCGACCGCAAGTATCGGCGTGGCGATCTTCCCGCAGGAGGGCGATGACTTTGAGACATTGTACAAGGCGGCGGATCAGGGTCTGTACAAGGCGAAGAAGCGCGGTAAGAATCAGTTGGCATTTTATCATGATGAGTGGGCACAGCCTAAGAGTGAGCGGGAAAGCGGTCAGGAATAGGATGCGGACATTATAAATACAGGTATAGATAAGACGGCGGGAAATCTGCCGTCTTTTTGTGTGTAAAGAACTTGACAATATACCCCCATGGGGTATATTGTATTTGTAAAAAGAAAGCAGAGGAGCATGATAAGGATGAGCAGTGAGGACAGACAGATCGGTATGGAAGAGAAAGAAAAAGCGGCGGCAGATAAGAGCAGCGACCCATGTGCGTGCTGTCATCATAAGAATACACCGAGAAGTGTGAAAGAGCAGAGACAGTTAGAGAACAGGATCAACAGGGTCATTGGACAGTTAAACGGAATAAAGAACATGATCGATGATAACAGATATTGTGGGGATATTCTTGTTCAGATTGGAGCGGTGGAGAGTGCTCTGCAGAGTTTAGGGTATATTATATTGGAAGAGCACATGCGGACATGTGTTGTGGAGGAGATTGAGAGAGGCAATAAAGAGATCATGACAGAAGCGGTTGAGTTGATCAAAAAATTGAAATAAAGCGGTAATTTATAATCTGTCGGGCATTAGGCCTGATCAAGACAGAAGCTATGTGTTGCAGAATGGAAAGAGGAGACAGCAGTCAATATGAAGAGTGAAAAGTTTCAAGTGACCGGCATGACCTGTGCGGCTTGCAGCGCTCATGTGGAGAAAGCGGCGGCGGGCGTGGCAGGGGTGGATAAGGTCAGCGTAAATTTGCTGATGAATCAGATGGTAGTAGAGTACGAGGCGCCGGCTACGGTGCAGTCAATCTGTGAGGCGGTGGAAGAGGCAGGCTATGGGGCCTCTCCGGCAGCGGCGGAGATGGGCGCGGACAGTGCGGGAAACACAGGGGATGCGTTGGAAGACCGGGAGACGCCGAAGATAAGACGCCGCCTTGTAGTGTCTTTGTGCCTGCTTGTGCCGCTTATGTATGTATCCATGGGGCATCTTATGTGGGGATGGTATGTTCCCGACGTTTTTGCATACAATCCATGGGCGATCGCACTGTACCAACTGTTGCTGACCGGCCTGATCATGGTGATCAATCAGAAGTTTTTTATAAGCGGATTCCAGAGTCTTATGCATCGCGCTCCTAATATGGACACTCTGGTAGCGCTGGGAAGCGGTGCGGCGTTTGTGTACAGTACGGCGGTGATGTTTCGCATGGGCGGATATCCTGGCGAAGATAATACCGGGATGGCGGTACACTATCTGCACGACATGTATTTTGAGTCGGCGGCCATGATCCTGACGCTGATCACGGTGGGTAAGATGCTGGAGGCATACAGCAAAGGCAAGACGACTAATGCGATCAAGAGTCTCATGAATCTGGCGCCCAAGACGGCTCATGTGCTGCGGGACGGGACGGAAATTACGGTGTCGGCGCAGGAAGTGAAAGAGGGCGATGTCTTTATCGTGAAGCCGGGTGAGAGCATTCCGGTGGATGGCGAGGTGCTGGAGGGTGAGAGCGCGGTTGATGAGTCGGCGCTGACCGGTGAGAGTCTTCCGGTAGATAAGTATGCGGGAGAGAGAGTCAGTGCGGCAACGTTGAATCAAAACGGTGCGCTGACATGCAGGGCGCTTCGCGTGGGTAAAGATACAACATTGCAGCAGATTATAGATATGGTGGAGAACGCCGTAGCAACGAAAGCGCCTATTGCCCAGATCGCGGATCGCGTTTCCGGTGTGTTTGTGCCGGTAGTGATTGTGTTGGCAGTCATAACGGGGGCTGTATGGATTGCGGCGGGGGCAAGTATTGGTAAGGCGTTATCCTATGCCATCAGTGTGTTGGTGATCAGCTGCCCCTGTTCCCTGGGACTCGCTACGCCGGTGGCGATCATGGTTGGCAACGGTATGGGAGCAAGACAGGGGATTTTGTTTAAGAATGCGGCGGCTCTGGAGCATGCCGGCAGAACAGATTTTGTCGTATTGGATAAAACAGGTACGGTAACGGAGGGCAGACCAAGAGTTACAAACGTGTATCCGGCCGATGGAGTGGATAAGAGAGAACTGCTGCGGATTGCGGCGGCTCTGGAACACAGAAGCGAGCATCCTCTTGCGAAAGCGATTTGTGAGTACGCGCAGGAAGAACGAATTGTGGCTGAGGCAGCGGAAAATTTCCGTGCGCTGCCGGGCTCCGGCGTAGAGGGAATTGTGGATGGGAAACCAGCGTATGGCGGGAATGGTGTGCTGTTTGACGAAAAGAAGCTTCTGACACAGTCCATGCGCACTTTGGGCGAGCAGGCAGCGGAAGAGGGCAAGACGCCTCTTTATTTTGCCGCAGACGGCAGGCTGGCAGGAATGGTGGCGGTGGCAGATGTGGTCAAGGAGGACAGCGCACAGGCTATTGATGAACTGCGGGATATGGGAATCCAGGTCATAATGCTGACCGGGGATAACCAAAGAACCGCTCGGGCGATTGGTCGGCAGGTGGGTCTTAATGCCATCGTATCGGATGTGCTGCCCAATGATAAGGAGGCTGTAGTCAGAAAGCTGTCGGAATCAGGGCATGTGGCTATGGTAGGGGATGGCATTAACGATGCACCGGCTTTGACAAGGGCCGATATAGGCATCGCCATCGGGGCAGGCGCCGATGTGGCTCTGGAGGCGGCTGACCTTGTTCTGATGAAGTCCAGACTGACAGATGTTTCAGCGGCGGTCAGGCTTTCCAGACAGGTGCTTAAGAACATCCATGAAAATCTTTTCTGGGCCTTTTTCTATAATTGTGTAGGAATACCACTCGCGGCAGGCGCTCTGGTACCGGCTCTCGGGCTGAGCCTGAATCCCATGTTTGCCGCGGGAGCCATGAGTCTGTCCAGTTTCTGTGTGGTAACCAATGCCCTGCGCCTGAATCTGTTTGCAATGCGTTCCGGGGCAAGGGACAGGAAGAAGAAAATGATTCCCCTGCCGGAATGGATCGGTGTGACAGAGCAGGAAAGTGTGTCGGGCAAGGAGAGTCCGGCGGATATGAAAAATGCGATAAATAAAGTAAATATAAACAATAAGGAGGAAAAAGAGATGATCAGGACATTGGAAGTGGAGGGCATGATGTGTGCACATTGCCAGGCGCATGTGCAGAAAGCGCTGGAGGGCGTGGCAGGTGTGACGAAAGTGGAGGTTAGTCTGGAAGAAAAGAAAGCGGACGTGACGACAGATGCGGAAGTCGAGGACCAGAAATTGATCGATGCCGTAGTGGAGAGCGGCTATCAGGTGATATCCTGTAAAACGGTATAGGATATACCATGAAGCGACAGAAATGATTTTGTTAAATGTGCATAGTTATATTATGATTTCTTGTTCAACTTGTCTATGAGAATGAAAATCAGGGATGAAAGTAAGCAATTTCTACAATCGAAAGAGAAATCTTTGTGAAATAATGGCATGGAAAAGGTGAAAGAAGTTCGCTATACTATGTTCAGAATCAATTTTCGGTGAATGATTATTGAGACAATAAAAAAACAAAAAATTCAGGAGGCAGTCATGGCAAGTTTATCTTTAAAAAATGTATGCAAAGTTTATCCTAACGGCTTTGAAGCAGTAAAAGATTTCAATCTTGAAATCGCAGATCAGGAATTTATCATTTTCGTAGGACCTTCGGGTTGTGGTAAATCTACAACGCTTCGTATGATCGCAGGTCTGGAAGATATCTCTTCCGGTGAGCTGAAGATCGGTGACAGAGTAGTAAACGATGTAGAACCTAAAGATAGAGATATCGCAATGGTATTCCAGAACTACGCTCTGTATCCTCATATGTCTGTATATGACAATATGGCATTTGGTCTTAAGCTGAGAAAAGTTCCTAAGGACGAAATCGATAAGATGGTTAAAGAAGCAGCTAAGATTCTTGACCTGACAGCTCTGCTTGATCGTAAACCGAAGGCTTTGTCCGGTGGTCAGAGACAGCGTGTTGCTATGGGTCGTGCTATCGTTCGTAATCCTAAGGTATTCCTGATGGATGAGCCTCTTTCCAACCTGGATGCAAAACTTCGTGTGCAGATGCGTGTTGAGATTTCCAAATTGCATCAGAGACTGGGCACCACAATTATCTATGTAACACATGACCAGACAGAGGCTATGACACTTGGTACAAGAATCGTCGTTATGAAAGACGGTGTTGTTCAGCAGGTAGATACACCTCAGAACTTATATCAGAAACCTCAGAACCTGTTCGTAGCAGGATTCATGGGATCTCCGCAGATGAACTTCCTTGATGCGGTTGTTGAAGTAAGCGGTGATACAGCTAACTTGAAAGTAGCTGGCCAGACTATTCCGTTACCGCCCGCTAAATCCAAGAAGCTGATTGACGGCGGCTATGCAGGCAAGACCGTAACATTCGGTATCCGTCCTGAGGATGTATATGATTCCGAGATGTTTATTGAGACAGCTAAGTGCGTATTTGAGTCTACCATTAAGGTTTACGAATTGCTTGGTGCAGAAGTATACTTATACTTTGATCTTGCTGAGTTCCCGATCACAGCTAGAGTTGATTCCCGTACAACAGCAAGACCTGGTGATACAGTTAAGTTTGCTTTCGATGTTGAGAAGATTCACGTATTCGACAAAGAAACAGAGCAGACCATCACCAACTAGTTAGAATGATCATGAGGGGGATGCCTGAGCATCCTCCTTTTCTGTTTTAGCAGACTGTGTTTTAGGAGTAAGCTGTGAATTAATTAAAATAAAAGAGAGGGCGCTATATGATTTCAAGTCAAGTGATCAGAAGCAGTATTGAGGAACTTAGAGCTATTTCTAAAGTTGATTTGAGCGTATGGGATCTGGAGGGTAAGGTTGTGGCGGCAACTTTTGAATCCGATGAGATTACCCCGGCGCTTATAGCCGGATTTGTGGATTCTCCCGCAGACAGTCAGGTAATTGGCGCACATCATCTGATGAAAGTATTGGATGAGGAGGAAGTGCTGTATATTCTTGATGCCAGGGGAAGCGGTGAAGATGCCTATATGATCGGCAAAATTGCAGTCAGCCAGCTTCAGCATTTGATCGTCGCATATAAGGAAAGATATGACCGCAACAATTTCTTCCAGAACCTGTTACTGGATAACATGCTTCTTGTGGATATCTATAACAGAGCCAAGAAGCTGCATATAGAAGCAGCTGTGCAGCGGGCTGTATTTTTGATTGAGACGGACAAGGACAGAGAGAAAGACTCTGCCACGATGGAGTTACTCAACGGTATGTTTTCTTCGCAGGTGGGAGACTACATTACGGCAGTAGATGAGAGCAACGTGATTCTGATCAAGGAGCTTGAGCCGGAAGATGATTATATCAGGTTGGAGCAGATTGCCAATACCATTGTGGATATGATGAATATGGAAGCTATGACGAATGTGCGGGTTGCATATGGCACCATAGTAGGAGAACTGAAAGAAGTCTCCAAGTCATATAAAGAAGCTAAGATGGCGTTGGATGTCGGGAAGATCTTTTATGCGGAGAAAAAGGTAAGTGCATATAATACGTTGGGAATCGGGCGATTGATCTATCAGCTTCCGATCAATCTGTGCCGTATCTTTATAGATGAGATCTTTGGCTCAAATGTTCCCAACGAACTTGAAGATGAAACTTTGACAACTATCAATAAGTTCTTTGAGAACAATCTGAATGTCTCAGAGACATCCAGGCAGTTGTTTGTACATCGTAACACGCTTGTGTACCGTATTGAGAAGCTCGAAGCAAGCACCGGACTGGACATCAGAACATTTGAGGATGCGCTCACATTTAAGATCGCTCTGATGGTCGTAAACTATATGAAGTATCTGGATTCGCTGGAGTATTAGGACATGGGGATCCGTTGTTACAACACCATATGATCTTATTGATGCCGGATGGTATGTATATACAGCCATCCGGCATTTTTTGCCTACATATCGCATATATAGCTAGTATAGTCACAACGAGGCGCTCCTGCTGTGAAGAAGCGGCCGGATCAGGCAGGCGGCATAAGCACAGGGAGTGCAGTCAGGTTTGACATGGGGCAAGATAATGAAATGATATGGGAGGGAGACGCCATGTACCAGAAAGAAATTATATATATGGGGTTGTACAAAGACGGGATCAGGATGGGAAGTGCCGGATTCTTGAAAGTGGAAAACAAAGGACGGGAGAGTTCCCTGTATATGAAAGCCCAGAATGTGCCGCAGGGAATCAGCGGGAAGTATCCGGTGCGCATTTATTGCGGAAGCGGATGGAAAGAAATGGATGGAGTCACATTTGCTGAGGGCAGGGGGAGCTGGCAGAGTGATGTACAGGAACGTGCGGATCGTGCAGTGGTGCAGGTGATACTGCCGGGGGGATATATGTTGAGCGGGAGAAGCAAATCCGCCCCTGAGAATATGCTTGTAAAAGACGTCGATGTGGCGGTACATGCAGATAGGACAATGCAGGAACAGACGCCTGGACGCCTGGGAGAAATAGGGTACAAAGTGGCAGAAGAACGTACAGATCGTAAGAGACCGGAGGGCGTACAGAGAAGCGCCAGGAGTGAAGCATCAGAGGACACACAGGGAAGTGCAGAGAGCATAACACGGGAGAGCACAGCGCCGGGAAAGATACGGGAAAGCGCAGAGAGTGCAGAACCGGGGAGAATATGGGAAAACGCAGAGCATGTAATATCGGAGGGCGTACAGAATATCATGCAGGAAGATAAGTTTGCTTATCCGGAGAAAACGGCGCAAAAAGAAGTGAAAGAGCGCAAAGAAAAACGGACTGCGCCACAAACGATCCTGATTACGGAAGAGCTGCCGCGTCGTTCAACTGAGTCAGCATTAGACGGATCGGAAACGATTCCTGCCTGTCATGTAAAAGAGGACAAGTGGGAACAGATTTTGGACACCTTTGAGAAAATCCATCCCTATGGCGATGAACGAGTTTATATCAAACTGGAGCCCAAGGATTTTGTGATTCTGCAGTCAAAATACCAGCATCTCGTAAACAACAGTTTTTTGCTGCATGGGTTCTATAATTATCGATATATTATTCTGGGGAAAGAAGATGATTTCTATCTGGGTGTGCCCGGTGTATTCTACGAAAGAGAGAAGATGGTAGCCCTGATGTTTGGATTCGAGGCGTTTGAATGTCCGGGAGGGAATGTGAAAGCCGGAGAATTTGGATATTATCTTAGAAAAGTAGAGTTATAAGAACCAAAAACCGTGCGCTTTATGTCGAACTTAACCCATATACGTTACCTTTACAGTTAACTCCGCCAGGCACCCTCACGGCA
>ERZ808051.156-NODE-156-length-89001-cov-25.325761_pt1 | contig 89001 bp, 87 predicted proteins | sample MGYA00380199_ERZ808051 | MGnify/ENA primary metagenome ERZ808051 (study PRJEB31490, sample SAMN06133391) | mouse gut metagenome | isolation source: J11 | host: mice | place: China: Chengdu | collected 2015-05 ... | reverse complement strand
CTCCATTTCTGCGCGGCTTTATTGCGCAAAGCCAGCCTGGCTTTCAAGTTTGTGGATGCCGCGCAGACACAAACTTGATACCCCCACTTCCGGTCAAAAACACCGCCGCACCTTTTACTTCTCCATATCCTTTGCCGCAAGTACAAAAATTCGGGAATCAAAATCCCCCTTGTATAATTCTCCTTCTGCACCCTCCCCGGAGGCATAATCCGTCGTAATCAGCCCGAGATTCATCAGTTCATTTCCAAAATACCATCCTTCCCGCCCGGCAATCTCATAGCGGTATTCATCTTTCAACCCTTGCAGCTTTATTCTCGTAAAAGGCATATTCACCCCGCACAAAACCCGATACCAGCCCACAAGAGCCAACGTCCGTTCCTCATTGACAACCATCCAGGCCGTTACATTGCCGTCAAAAGGGCTCTTTAAGCGGTAAAAATCTCCGAACTGCAATACCTCTCTGTATTTTTTCATGAAACGGATCTGTTCCTTCACCTGCTCCTGCTCTTTGTCCGAAATCTTGTTCAAATCCAGCTCATATCCGAAAGTTCCAAAATATGCCACATTTGCCCTCGTATGCAGAGGGGTATTCCGATATACCTGATGATTCGGCGCCATTGAAACATGGCTTCCAATACTGCTGACAGGATAACAGAAGGAAGTGCCATACTGGATCTTCAGTCTTTCCACCGCATCCGAATCGTCGCTCGCCCATCCCTGAGGCGCATAATAAAGGATGCCGGGATCAAATCTCCCCCCGCCGCTGGCGCAGGACTCGAACAACACTTTTGGAAATTTGGAAGTCAGCCTGTCGTACAGGTCATAAACCCCGAGAATATACCGGTGGAATACTTCTCCCTGCCGATCTGCCGGAAGAGCGCTGGAATAACATTCCGTAATGCTGCGGTTCATATCCCATTTCACATAAGAGACTTTCGCACCGCCGAGTATTTTTTCCATCATTTCATAAATCTTGTCCACCACTTCCTTGCGGGAAAAGTCGAGTACATATTGAAACCGGCCATGGGAGCTGTGGCGTTCCGGCGTTTCGATGATCCAGTCGGGATGTTCCCTATAAAGGTCAGAATCTTTATTTACCATCTCTGGTTCAAACCAAAGCCCGAACTGCATACCAAGCCCTTCGATCTCTTCCGCCAACCCTTCGATACCATCCGCCAGACGTTCCGGATTGGCCACCCAGTCTCCGAGTCCAGCCCTCTCATGGCTTCGTTGTCCGAACCATCCGTCATCCAGCACGAACAGCTCGACTCCGCACTCTTTTGCTTTTTTTGCTATTTCTATCAGGCGTTCTTTCGTAAAATCAAAATAAGTAGCCTCCCAGTTATTGAGCAGAACCGGTCTGGCTCTGTCCCTCCAATATCCCCTTGCTAAGCGTTTACCATATAATTTGTGGAAAATCCGGCTCATGCCGTTCAACCCTTCCATAGAATAGACCATTACCGCTTCCGGCGTCTGAAAGCTCTCCCCTGCATCCAGCTTCCAGTCAAACCAGGACGGATGGATTCCCATCAAAATCCTTGTAGTATCATGTGTATCCACTTGGGCCTGTGCCAGAAAATTGCCGCTGTAAACCAGGCTGAAACCGATCGCTTCTCCCTGAAACTCATCTGCGGTAGGTCTTTTTAATGCAATAAAAGGATTGTGTTCATGGGAGGAATGTCCTCTCATGCTGTCCACCGCCTGGATTCCCTGCTCCAGCTTTCTTACCTTTACATGCCTTTCCCTTGCCCATGCGCCGGAAAGCTGTACCCATTCATAATCGCTGTCCGGCAGATCCATACAAAGACTCATGGCCGTCAGCAAATGCACCGGCCCTTCTCCGTCGTTCACAATTCTCGCACTTCGCGCAAGAGCGCCTGTCTCGAAAATCGTATACAACAGTTCCAGACGGATATGCGTTACCGCATCCTCCAAAAAAACAGTTAAAGTCATTCCTTCCTCCGGTGCTTCCGTATACGTTGCAGGAAGTCCTGAAAGTTCCGGTTTACCATGTGTGATGGAAAAATCCTGAAACCGAAAATCCGAAATCCTGCTTCCATTCCCCTGAAGAATCTCGATCGCCGGGCTGCGAAAATCCGTACTGCCGTATACTCCATACTCCTGCCTTATATGTGCCAGCGAAAACATCTTCTCATCATCAAATACATAAGAAGACATTGCACGGGGCATCATCTCCAGCAGATAGGAATAGTCCTTCTCCACCCCGATTCTTTTTCCAAAGTACAACTGCCCCAAATGACCGTTGGGCAGCACCATCATAAGATAACTGATCTCATCGTTATATAAATGAAAAATTCTTCTTTCTTCCTGATAAATAATGTTCATAGCCTATTCCTCCGTCTTATTTCCTGTCTTTGTTTCGTTTAATATGCCATTATAAAGAAACTCGCGAAGGATTCCCAGCGTCCCTTGTTTAAAAAAACAGTCAAAATGTTAAATAATTGCCTTTCCTTTTGCATATACTGTTCCTACGACGCAGCGCAGCTGCGGCATGGAGGTAGTGTGGAAAGAAGTTCTAAAGCTCACGCCAGAGGGCGGCATGGAGGTTAGCGTGCAAAATAAATTATTCTTTTATACTTTAACCGGTATCATTTTTACCATTCTCATAGGAACACTTTCTCATTTTTTTTATGAGTGGAGCAGATACAATCCGTATATTGGACTGGTCGTTCCTGTCAACGAATCCGTATGGGAACATATGAAAATGATTTTTTTCCCTATGCTTCTATTTTGCAGCGTGGAGAATATCCTGCTCCAAAAAGAGTATCCCCAGATTTTCAAAGCAAATGTTTGCGCGATTTACACCGGCACTTTTTCCATTCCCGTTATTTTTTTCACTTATACCGGAGTTCTCGGTAGAAATTATCTGGCCTGTGACATTGCCGTATTCTACCTGAGCATTGTCCTTGCTTTCCGGTTCGGTTACAGACTGGCAAAAAACGTCCCGCCTTCGTCCTGCAAAATAAAAAGCAAAATCGCTGCCTGTTATTATGCAGCGGTCTTGCCTCTTTTCCTTTGTTTTATCCTATTCACTCTATATCCGCCTACGAATATCGGGCTCTTCCAAACGCCCTGAATCATTATAACCTATGCTCCTTTAAGCAGCTCCATCCCCTGCATTTTCTACATGCTGTCTTAAAATCTCCGCTACTTCTTCCAGGCTGAGATTGGAATCGTCGATCAATTCCTCGAGGCTTTCTAATCTGGCGATCCTCTGTTCATGGATCAGCTCCTGAAGCTCCTCCTTCTCCTTTCGGACTCTCTCTTCCAATGCCTCGATCACTTCCTGCTTATCGGCGATTTTCTCTTCTATCGATTTCCTGACGCCTCTTGCCATAATTCACCCCTTTTCTGCCATTCCAGCATTTTTACTGTGCTTCATCTTTTCCACTTTTCTTCTCTCCAAGCAGAATTAGTATATTATATGGACAAGATTGGAATTTTATTCCTAAAAAATGCAAAGTCCTGAATACTTTCACAGGCTTTGCACTTTTTTTACAATATATATTTTATGCCAGCTTTGCTTTTAACTCTTTTACATCCGATTCCAGCATTCTTACTTTAATCGCCAACATTTCCACTTCATTACTAGGTCTCATAGCCTCATGCAGATTTCTCGATAAATCCAGATGCCCTTCTGCAACCCGCTGGATATTTACACGAATTTCATTTTCAAGAATCAACCTAATATCTTTTACATCTGCCTTAACATTTTTTACATTCGTCTCCATAATATCCATTTTAGTTTCTATGGTATCCATTTTGGTTTCCATGGTACCCATTTTAGTTTCCATAATACCCATTTTAGTTTCCATAGTATCCATTTTGGTTTCCATGGTACCCATTTTAGTTTCCATGGTACCCATTTTAGTTTCCATGGTACCCATTTTAGTTTCCATGGTACCCATTTTAGTTTCCATAGTACCCATTTTGGTTTCCATAGTACTTACTTTTGCAAGTAACAAATCAAGTTTTTCGCTATCTGTCATATTTCCTCCCTTCTCTTATTTTCAAAACAAATTGTTGATTACAGTATATCACTCCCCGGGCATAAAGTCTATTCCATTGTTAAAAAAAGACCGCCAAAGTTCTTATTTATCACTTACCACAAAGCAAATACTTTATTTCGCCAAAAAAAATGCCCAAGCCATACGCCCGGGCATCTTTTCCTATTCTTCTATCATATATTACGGATTAATCACTACCGCGTACGTCCCAAAGGCCGTTGCGTTGATCGTAATTGTCGCATTGTTCGTATCAATATCTTCGAAGAGAGCTGGTGTCCCGTCCGGGTTCAGGCACAGGATGGAATAACTATGTCCTGCGTTTGCCAGTGAACCGGGCAAACCAAAGGTTATCGTAACCGGCGCTGCCGTATTGCGGACATTCGTAATTACACCGGCTTTTGTAATCGTGTATAAATCAACATTGAGATATGCCACAACACTTCTGCCGCCTGTCTCTGCAACTGCTTTCAAAGCATCCTTCATCTCTCTGTCGCGGCTGTCGCAAATATACGTTCTTACGTTCGCACCAGCTGCCACGTCTGCTTCGCTGAGCCCTGCTGCTGCCGCCACTGTTGCAAGCGGAGACGTTACTGCAACATTGTTCATGGATGTCGCCGTGTAAATACCGCCTACCGTAGAAGCTCCTGCATTTCCAGCTGCTCCGCCATTGCCAGCAGGTGCTGCCGCTCCACCGCCGCCACCTCCTGTTGCCGGTGCTGGATTGGACGATCCGTTTGAAGAATCGGGATCTCCGCTGGGATCGCTATTACAATCTCCATTGGAATCATCATTAGAATCTCCGCCCGAAGCTGACTCAACAGACAAAAAGTTGGCATCATCGATCGGTACCATATATATGTCCGCTTCATAATCCGGAGTATTTCCGCTAACGCTATTGATATCATAAAAGCCTTGACCGAATACCTGAATAGTTGGTGGTGATTCTGTGCCATCAGAAGCAACCGTAAAGGTCCTGCTGAATTGGCCGCTTCCTTCTATCAAAATATCCATGTCTTCCTCTGCAAAATTAAAAGACATGAAGTCCCACTCGAATCTTTCTATATTATCAAAATTTACAGGCGTTCCATCCGGATATCTTGGCGTCATTTTCACTTCCACCGTTACCTGATCGCCCGGCTTCGCACTTGTAATTTCATTTCCCGAAGTATCCAAAAAACGAATACTTACATCCACTCTTGCCCCTTCTGACGCATTCGCGCTCGCAACCTTCAAAATCACGGGTATACAAACGGCCAATGTCAATACCGTCATCAAAGCTTTTTTTATAAAACTTTTCAATTCCATCTTTATCTCCTCCTTACCTATTAAGTAACCGCTAAATACAGTCTCATCCATTTCACCCCCCCCCGATAAAAAATCGAGGCAAATGAACCTAACGGAAAATCGATAAAATTGAAAAGTAAATTCCCTGCTACCTTTTTCCTTTTATCCTCTCATCCTTAGGAATCAACTCTTTTCGCGCATCCTCCTTCCTTAATATTAGGGAGTGATAAACCTGTCAGAACATTGAACTCATCTGCCTTCTGCAAGATTACCTTTGTAAATAATTTACCATATGCTGATATTACCTGCAAGTCCTATTTTGTAAGGAATTCCCATTTCACCTTCTATTTTACCCTGTTAAATCATTGGTTTAAAAAAACGAAATACCAAATATAGTTCATTCACTGTCGTAGAATCTATATCTGGTATCCCAAAAACATTTTAAACATTTACATAAAATTATTATACCATTTTTAAAAATATAATATAATGTAACTGGTCACACAAAATTTTTATATTACTTTGGCTGCCACCGGCAATAACCGCATAGACTTCGCTTATAAGGTGTGGTACAATGAATTGCGCTGATGCGCAGACACAGCTATTTTGCAAATTCACCTATTATAATATAGAAGGAGGCCATTTATGTCCGGTTCCACATTCGGTACTTTTTTCAAAATATCTACCTGGGGCGAATCCCACGGAAAGGCGCTTGGCGTGGTAATTGACGGCTGTCCTGCGGGGCTTCCTCTTGTTGAGGAAGATATCCAGCAATATCTGGACAGGCGTAAGCCAGGGCAAACCAATATTTCTACTCCCCGGAAGGAGGATGACCTTGTGGAAATCCTCTCCGGTACGTTCGAAGGACTTACCACAGGTACGCCCATTTCCCTCATCGTTAGGAATACTTCCCAAAAATCCCGGGATTACAGCGAAATCGCTTCCTATTACCGTCCCGGCCACGCAGATTATACTTTTGACCGGAAATACGGCTTCCGCGACTACCGAGGGGGCGGACGTTCTTCGGGCAGGGAGACCATCGGAAGGGTTGCCGCAGGAGCAATCGCGGCCAAAGTTCTGAAAGAACTCGGAATACACATCCTAACTTATACAAAATCCATCGGCCCTATCCGTATCAATCCCGATGCCTTTGATCAAGAAGCCATCCGCAATACTTCCACCTGTATGCCCGATTATCAGGCAGATCAGGAAGCTAACGCGTATCTTGCCTCCTGTATGGCGGACAAAGATTCGGCGGGCGGCGTTATTGAATGCCGTATCCAGGGAGTGCCCGCCGGTATCGGAGATCCTGTCTTCGAAAAACTGGATGCCAATCTGGCAAAAGCTATGATGTCTATCGGTGCAGTAAAAGCTTTTGAAATCGGCGACGGTGTTCAGGTCAGTACAGCCAACGGTTCTTCCAACAACGATTTTTTCCTTTCCGAAAATGGAAAAGTAGGAAAGAAAACCAACCATGCCGGCGGTATTTTAGGCGGCATCAGCGACGGCTCGGAAATCGTCCTGCGTGCCTATGTCAAGCCTACTCCTTCTATTTTCCAAGAGCAGGAAACCGTAAACCGGAACGGGGAAAATATCCGTATCCAAATAAAAGGAAGACATGATCCTATCATCGTTCCCCGCGCCGTAGTCGTCGTAGAAGCAATGGCTGCCCTTACGTTGGCGGATGCCATGATAGGAAATATGTCCTCCCGTATTTCTTATATAAAAGATTTTTATCATATTTGATGGAATATGATGCAATTCGGTTTATCCACCTTAACTTCCGGCCCATTCATGACAAGAAGCCCTTTTTCCATATCCACATTGAAAAATGTCATCGTGTCTGATTCGTGATTCAAAGACACCAAATGCCTGTTGTCCGGGAAAAGGGCGGCATCCTTCGGATAATCGCCGCTGATCGGCAGACAAAGTACTTTCTTCAGCAGACCGCTCTCATGCCCTATCCTATAAAGTACCACGCTGTTATCTCCTGCGTTGGAACTTACCATATAATGGTAATCCGTAGAGAAATTAAGGGCGCTGGCCGCCGAACCGCTGGCATGATAATCGTTCAGCGTGGAAATATTCTGTAATTTTTCAAATTCCGGGTTATTATTCACTTCCCGGTATCCGTATACGTCAATATAATTCTTCAATTCATGGACAATATAAAGCAGCGTACCGTCCGGGGAAAATTTCAGGTGCCTGGGGGCTGATTCCTGTTCGCTCCTGATCACATCCGCCAGATGAAGGGTTCCTTTTTCATGGTTCAGCCTGTATACCTTTACATGATCCATACCAAGATCCGCCGCACAAAGGTATTTGTTATCCCTCGTCATCTTTACGCAATTTACGTGGGGCCTGAAATTCCTCTCCGCAATGCTTCCCAACCCTTTATGGAATATCTCATCCGTAATCTCTCCCGGCTTCCCATCTTCTCCCAGACGGAGTACCGTTATTTTTCCGTCATGATATCCGGCCACGAAAAGGTATTTGTCTTCATAATCCGTCGATAAATAACATCCTCTCATCCCGTTAATGGATGCATGGCCAAGCAGATCCAGTTCGCCATCCGGCAGTATTCGGTAAGACTCCACTCCAAAATCCGTAATAGAATAAAGATATTTTTTGTTATGGGAAATCGTTACATAAGAAGAATTCGTAATTTCTACCTGGTCTTTCTCAAGCAATCTCCCATTTTCCATATCCACATCGTAAATCTTGATTCCATGGTTATCACCTTTCCCCATCGTGTAGGTTGAAACATACGCCACATATTTTCCTTCACCCATCGGATCATCCCTCCATCTAAAATCAATCGCTTATTACGCTTCAGCGCAATTCATTATATATCTTGTCACCAATTTCCACGGGAAATTGATGACCTACTTGCGCTTCAGCGCAATTCATTATATCTTGTCACCAATTTCCACGGGAAATTGATGACCTGCTTGCGCTTCGGCGCAATTCATTATACCACATTTCTACTTTTTTGTCATTCCCTATTGACAACCGTTCAACTCCTAGTATAATGGATATCAGCGCTTGTTTAGTAAAAGTAAACTTTATGTTTATCATCATTTAATTCGCTGGTTATGGAAAGAACGTGGAGAGCTATATGGATATAGGAAACAGACTAAAGGAACTGCGAATACAAAAAGGGCTTACCCAGGAGGAACTCGCTGACCGCTGCGAGCTGTCCAAGGGCTTTATTTCCCAGCTGGAGCGGGATCTGACTTCTCCCTCCATTGCAACGCTGGTGGATATCCTCCAATGCCTCGGCACGGATATCCGGGAATTTTTTTCCGAAAGTCCTAAAGAAGAACAGATCGTTTTCCACGATTCGGACTATTTTGAAAAAGTGGACGAAGAGCTGGGCAACACAGTGGAATGGATTATTCCAAATGCCCAGAAAAATATTATGGAACCGATACGGCTTACTTTAAAGCCTGGCGGCTCCACCTATCCCGACAATCCCCACGAGGGAGAAGAATTCGGTTATGTTTTGTCGGGAAGTATCACGATTGTCGTGGGCAAAAAAACAATACGGGCTAAAAAGGGAGAGTCTTTTTACTTTATCCCTAATACCACCCATTACATAGAAGCAAGCCCTAAAACAGGAGCCACCCTTTTATGGGTCAGCTCACCACCCAGCTTTTGATGGCTGTTGCGGCTATTTTTTACGTAAGAATATTCATATACCGGAGGTATTTGAAATGAATAAAGAATTAATTAATCTTGTTGACATATCCAAAGCCTTTGACGGTGAAACGGTACTGGATGAATTGAACCTGAACATTCATGAGAATGAATTCCTTACTCTCCTGGGCCCCAGCGGCTGCGGTAAAACTACGACGCTGCGCATCCTGGGAGGCTTTGTCACCCCTGACAAGGGACGCGTTATTTTCGACGGCAAAGATATTACAAATCTTCCGCCGAACAAGCGTCAGCTCAATACTGTATTCCAAAAATACGCGTTGTTCTCCCATATGAATATCGCGGAAAATATTGCCTTCGGCCTGAAAATTAAAAACAAACCAAAAACTTACATAGACGACAAAATCAAATATGCTTTAAAACTGGTCAACCTGGAAGGCTTCGAAAAACGTATGCCAGACTCCCTGAGCGGCGGCCAGCAGCAGCGTATCGCTATCGCCAGGGCTATCGTAAACGAACCGAAAGTGCTTCTCCTGGACGAACCTCTCGGTGCCCTGGATCTGAAACTGCGCCAGGATATGCAGTATGAATTGATTCGTCTGAAAAATGAGCTGGGTATTACCTTTATCTATGTAACCCACGATCAGGAAGAAGCCCTTACCATGTCCGATACGATCGTTGTCATGAATCAAGGCTATATTCAGCAGATCGGAACGCCCGAAACAATATACAATGAACCGGAAAATGCTTTTGTCGCCGATTTTATCGGAGACAGCAATATAATCGATGCCGTTATGCTGGAGGACCGCCTGGTTTCCATCCTTGATACTAAATTCCACTGTGTGGATACCGGTTTCGGCCGCAATCAGCCGGTAGATGTTGTCATACGGCCGGAAGACGTGGAACTGACGACTCCTGCCGACGGTATTTTAAAAGGAACCGTTACCCATCTTATTTTCAAGGGAGTTCATTACGAAATGGAAGTAACGGCAAACGGTTTTGAATGGCTGGTGCATTCTACAGGCATGTTCCCGGTGGGAACGGAAGTCGGGATCAAAGTAGATCCTTTTAACATCCAGATCATGAACAAACCGGCATCGGAAGACGAGGAGGCAGCAGGAATTGAAGAATAGCAGATTAAAATTACTTTCTTCACCTTATATCGTTTGGGCGGTCATTTTTATTATCGTCCCTCTGGGAATGGTATTCTACTATGGCCTGACAGATAAAACGGGGGTCTTTACTTTAAACAATGTTATGGCGATGATGAGCGAGGAACATGCCAAGGCTTTATGGATATCTCTTGGATTATCCTTGCTCAGCACGGCGGTCTGCTTTTTTCTCGCTTATCCGCTGGCTATGATACTCGCCAATATGAATGTGAACCAGCATAGCTTTATCGTATTGATTTTCATCCTTCCCATGTGGATGAACTTTTTGCTGCGTACCCTGGCATGGCAGACACTGTTGGAAAAAACAGGAGTAATCAATAATATCCTCTCCTTTTTCCATCTGCCTACGCTGAATATTATCAACACTCCTTATGCGATCGTTCTCGGCATGGTATATAACTTTCTGCCCTTTATGGTGCTGCCGATTTATAATGCTCTTGTCAAGATTGATCCCAATGTAGTAAATGCCGCAAAAGACCTGGGGGCGAATAATATACAAACCTTTTTTAAAATCACGCTCCCGCTGTCCATCCCCGGCATCATCAGCGGCATTACCATGGTATTTATTCCTGCCCTCACTACTTTTGTCATCAGCAAATTGCTGGGCGGAAGCAAAATACTCCTGATCGGCAACGTGATCGAAGAGGAATTTACCCAAGCGGGCAACTGGCATCTGGGCAGCGGCCTCTCCATCGTATTGATGATTTTTATCCTGATCAATATGGCGGCTTCCGCTATCTTCGATAAAGATGGGGAAGGAGGTCTTTTATGATAAAAACCACGGCAAAAAAAATATATATCATACTGATCTTTATTTTTCTTTATGCGCCCATCGCGACTCTGATGGTATTTTCTTTTAACAAGAGCCGCACGCGGGCAAAATGGGGCGGATTTACCTTTCAATGGTATCTGTCGCTTCTGGGGAACAGGGAAATTATGAATGCCCTATGGAATACACTTTTTATCGCCCTGGTTTCCTCTCTTTCCGCCGTCGTGATCGGCACAGTGGCATGTATCGCGATCAACAATATGACGAAACGCAAGCGTACCGTTATCATGGGCATCACCAATATACCGATGCTGAATGCGGATATTGTCACGGGTATCTCGCTGATGCTTCTTTTCATCAGCCTTGGGTTTAAGTTTGGTCTGGGAACAATTCTTCTGTCCCATATCACTTTTAATATCCCTTACGTTATCCTGTGCGTCATGCCGCGGATGAGGCAGCTCAATCCAAGTACATACGAAGCTGCCCTGGACCTTGGAGCCTCTCCTGTCCATGCCTTTTTCAAAGTGGTGTTTCCTGATATTCTTCCTGGCGTATTGTCGGGCTTCCTGATGGCATTTACAATGTCCCTGGACGATTTTATCATCACCCATTTTACAAAAGGAGCCGGAGTGGACACTTTATCCACCAAGATCTATACCGAAGTAAAAAAGGGCATTAAACCGGAAATGTACGCCCTTTCCACCATTATTTTTGTCACGGTGCTTCTTCTTCTGTTTCTTGTCAATAAGGCACCGAAGGAAAAAAACGAAAGGAGAATCTGAAATGAAAAAAATATTTCTTTTATCTGTATGTTCCGCCATCCTTTTATCGCTGGCAGCCTGCGGCAACTCTTCTTCCGGTGAAAATGGAGAAGTTATCGTCTATAACTGGGGGGAATATCTTGATCCGGAAGCTATCGCCTTATTCGAAGAAGAAACGGGAATCAAAGTAATCTATGATGAATTTGAAACCAATGAGATCATGTATCCCAAGGTGGAAGCAGGGGCGACAGAATACGATGTCATCTGTCCTTCTGACTACATGATCCAGAAAATGTTGGAAAACGATTTGTTAGCCGAACTTAATTTTGACAACTTACCCAACGCAAAAGCCAACATCGGCGCGCCTTATTGGGAACAATCCAAAGAATTTGATCCCGAAAATAAGTATTCCGTTCCTTACTGCTGGGGAACTGTGGGAATCCTTTACAATAAAACTATGGTGGACGGAACGATCGACAGCTGGAGTGTTCTCTGGGATGAAAGATACAAAGACAATATTTTGATGCAGGACTCCGTCCGAGACGCTTTCATGGTCGGCTTAAAGCTGAATGGCTTCTCCATGAACTCCGTTGATGCCGGGGAACTGGAAACGGCAAAAAATTCCCTGATCGAACAAAAGCCTCTCGTTCAGGCATATGTGGTAGACCAGGTAAGGGATAAAATGATCGGCAACGAAGCGGCTATCGGCGTCATTTATTCCGGCGAAGCCATCTATACCCAAAGGGAAAACCCTGATTTGGAATATGTAATCCCCAAAGAAGGCACCAACGTATGGATCGATTCCTGGGTCATCCCCAAAAACGCTCCTAACAAAGAAAACGGCGAAAAATTCATCGATTTCATGTGCCGCCCGGAAATTGCCCTTATGAACTTTGAGTATATCACCTACTCCACCCCCAACGACGCGGCCAGAGCATTAATTGAAGACGATGATATCCGCAACTCGGCGATAGCCTTCCCCGATCTCTCCCAATACCAGAATCTGGAAACTTTCCAATACTTGGGAGAAGATGCCGACCGCCTCTATAACGATTTGTGGAAAGAAATAAAGTCTGAATAAGGGGATTAGGGAAAATAAAAGATAACGGCCCGGGCAGGAGTCCGGCGGACTGGTTTAAAAAAGATGGTGCAAAAGACTTTTGCACGATGGAGATGAGACTTAAAATCGTGGAAGCCAATGCTGAACACGATTTCGCTTTCAAAGGCTCATCGGAATGTATCGTGCAGTGTCTTTGCACCACTTTTTTTAAACCAGTCCGCCGGACTCCTGCCCGGGCCGTTATCTTTTATTTTTTTCCTGCCGGAACATTATGTTTTGCTTTTTAGAGATTGTGCTTTTGTATTCCGTATTGTTTCTCTCCTTACGGGCGTATTTGTCCGGTTCCTTCTATGGTATATTTATAGGAGGTTAATTCCTTTAAGCCCATAGGGCCGCGGGCGTGCATTTTTTGAGTGCTGATTCCGATCTCGGCTCCAAAGCCGAATTCAAAGCCGTCGGTAAACCGGGTAGAGGCGTTGGCATAGACACAGGCCGCATCCACCTCATTTAAAAACTTCCGGGCATTCTCCTCATTTTTCGTGAGTATGGCTTCGGAATGCCTCGTACTGTATTGGTTAATATGCGCAATGGCTTCGTCGATATTGCTCACTATTTTGATGGATAGAATATAATCCAGATATTCTTTTCCGTAGTCTTCTTCCGTAGCGGCCAACGCATCTCCGATCACGCCGCACACTTCTTCGTCCCCTCGCATTTCTACATTTTTTTCCCGCAAAGCCTGTGCCAGTTTTGAGAGAAAACTGTCTTTCAGCGCCCGGTGGATTACCAGGGACTCACAGGCATTGCAAACGCCAATACGCTGCGTTTTGGCATTTATAATAATAGGAAGCGCCTGATCCAGATCGGCATATTCATCCACATAAATATGACAATTCCCTGTTCCTGTTTCGATAACGGGAATGGTACTGTTTTCCACCACGCTGCGGATCAGTCCCGCGCCTCCCCTCGGTATCAACACATCCACATATTGGTTCAGCTTCATAAACTGGGAAGTAATTTCCCTGTCTGCGGTCTCTATCAGCTGGACAGCATCCGCATTCACTCCGCACTCTTCCAATACCCTTCGAATCGAACCGGTAATCGCCTTATTTGACTGAAGCGCATCGCTTCCTCCCTTTAAAATCACCGCATTGCCCGATTGGAAGCAAAGGCCGAAAGCATCCGCCGTCACATTGGGCCTCGATTCATAAATAATGCCGACCACTCCAAAAGGCACTCTCTTTTTCGTGATTTTGAGACCATTCGGCCTGGTAAAAGTCTCCAATACTTCTCCTACAGGGTCTTCCAGCTCCGCTACCTGCCTCAATCCTTCCGCCATAGATCGTATTCTGTCATCTGTCAGCCGCAGACGGTCTATCATACCCGGATGCATTCCGTTTTCTTCTCCCCGTTCGATATCCTTTGCATTTTCTGCCAGAATCGTCTCCGCATCCGCGATCAATCCTTCTGCAACTGCCTCCAATGCCTGGCGCTTTTTCGGCGAAGACAATTTTTGCAGCTCATATTTCACTGATACCGCTTTTTTTCCCATCCTATTTAAGTCCACAAAGTTCATAACAGCCCCCTTCCTCAACTTTATCTTTCATAAATCCTCTCTTCCGTAATCACCATGTCCATTTTTCTATCGTATGCCTCCACAGGAATTCTTTCCTGCATCTGGCATTCAAAACATATTCCAACAGTTCTGATTTTAAAAGTCAAACCGGCATCCTTTTCGGATACAAAATCAAGGTATTTATCATAGTAACCTTTTCCATAACCCATTCGATTGCATTCCCTGTCAAAAGCGCTGCCTGGTATAATCATCAGGCAACTGTCAGAAGACGCTTCATGCACGGAAAAAAGAGTTTCCGCTTTCGCCAAAGGCTCCATGATCCCTCCATATCCCTTTTCCAGATCATCCGGGGATAAAATGCGGTAAAAGTTCATCTTCTCGCCTTCCACTCTTGGGCAGTATACCTTTTTTCCATGCAGCAAAGCCTTTTTAATCAGCTCTCCGGTGTCCACTTCGCTTCGAAAGTTCACATAAGCCAGTACAATATCAGCCTCGCGATACCAGTCAGACCGGAAAATTTTTTCCATAATGTCAGCACTTTTCCTGTCCCGCTCTTCTTTTGGCATACTTTTCCTAAGAGCCAGAGCCTGCCATCTAATGGGTTCCTTTTTTTCCATATTTTTCTCCCAGATTGGTGATTGATCCATCCTTTTCCTGAATGTCTATATGATCCAGCTGTCCTCTGAGATTGGCGCGTACATTGGCAATATATTCGCTCCGCAGAGCCGCCTGTTCTTTTTTTTCTTCTTCTGTCAGACCCTCCGCTTTTGATTTGCGGTACAATTCATTGATCCTCGCTATCTTTTCGCCCATCTTATTTTCGTCATTCATCATTTTCCTCTTTTCTGAACTTCTACATTCACTATACCGTATCCGTTCCTTTTCTTTCCGCCATTTTCAATACCGAAATTATCGGTACAATTAGTATCCCGCAGAAAAAATTGCTGATACCGTGGATGAAATCCCAGGGCAGCCCCGCTACAATCCAAGCTATCATTCCTCGAAAGTTCAATCCATAAAGAATGGCCTGTGCCGGCGCATATAAGGTTCCGAACAAAAAACCATGAGCTGCGCACAATATCATATATACCAAGGGTTTTGCCTTCCCCGGTATATTCTGCGGCAGCATCATAGCCGCTCCCCAAAGAACCGCCCATATATATAAATACGGAATCCACCACGTCGCAAATCCATAAAAAATACCGTTCAATATGACATATGTATAAATCGGATACAATGCCTTTTTCCTGTAAACTACGGTATATGCAATCGTAAATGTGCCGAGCAGATGAATGTTCGGGGCAAACTCCATCACGACCTTTGAAGCATACATAACGGCTCCGAGCATTGCAAATATAACGGTCTCTCTGGCAGTCAGCTTCATGTTTATTCCATTCTGAAGGAGTAAGCTTCTCCTTCCTTTATTTCAGTGGCATCCACGCCTGTCTGGGCATATTCATCGTTAATATAAAATGCCCAATACTTTCCATCCGTATCATAATCCGCGGTTATGCCGTTGACGGTCTTCACATAAAGCCCGTATTCGCTTTCTTCTCCGGCAATCAATCCAACCTCTGTCAACGCTTCTCCCACCGTTCCCTTATCCGTATGGATCTCAAACTTCGTTTCATTGCCGTCCTGATCCATCACGGAAAAAGCAAATTCCTTACTTCCTTCTCCCAGAACCCCGCCATCCGACTGTACGGTTCCAGCCTGTTCCGCTGGCTCCGCCACTTCGTCTCCAGCTTGTTTCTGGCAACCCGTAATAAAAAATGTCATGGTAAATACCATACAAAAAATCAACAACGACGTCCTTTTTTTATACCTCTTCTGCATCATTCAACACTCCTCAATTTCTATTTTTCATAGTATAAGTTATCCTCATACTTAAAAAAGTATAATATCTCTTACCCGTTCCGTCAAGATGGGAGTATCAATGAACTGTAAAAAGGCCGGGCATTTCATCCCGGCCTTTCATCAAACTTTTATCAATTAATATTTACCTAAATCGATATCCATTACTTCCATCGGTTCAGGAACCGAACTGGTAACGAAGCTTCCTGTATTTACGGATACATTGGCATATTCAGCACGAAGTCTGAACCTTGCAACGAGATCCTTAAGAATTTCCGCCTGATGCGAAAGTTCTGCACTGGCTGCAGCGCTTTCTTCCGATGTAGCCGAGTTGGTCTGTACAACGTCGGAAATCTGGTCTACGCCTACCGTAACCTGTTCTACGGCACCCGCCTGCTCCTCTGCTGCGTCCGCGATCTTATCTACGGTAGCTGCAGCGACACGAACTTCCTCTACTACCTTGCTCAAGGATTCCGCAGTTGCACCGGCAAGATCCTTGCCACGTGCCACAGCTTCGAGAGATCCTTCAATCAAAGCAGCCGTATCATTGGAAGCCACTGAACTCTTATTTGCCAGGCTGCGCACTTCTTCTGCAACTACGGCAAAGCCCTTGCCCGCTTCTCCTGCGCGCGCTGCTTCTACAGCGGCGTTCAAAGCAAGAATATTGGTCTGGAAGGAAATATCTTCAATCGTTTTAATAATTTTTCCAATTTCATCGGAAGTACGGGTAATTTCTTCCATAGCAGCCATCATATCATGCATCTGACGGTTGCATTCTTCCACAACGTCTCCAGCCATGCTCGTCTGGTTCCTTGCACTTCTTGCATTTTCTGCCGTATCTTTTACCTGCTGGGAAATACCTGCGATTGTCGCCGCCAACTCTTCCACTGCTGCCGCCTGTTCCGTCGCCCCCTGTGCCAGAGCCTGTGCACCGCTGGATACCTGGCCTGATCCTGAAGCCACCTGATCGGCGCTTGTATTGATCTGTCCCATTGTCGAACTCAAATCGCGGTTTAATTTCCTGATCGCCAATAACAATCCCTGCAATTTTCCTACGTAACGCTCTTCTGCCTGTGTTCTTACATCAAAGTTACCATCCGACATTTCCTGCAAAAGTCTGGAAGCATCGGCAATAACTTCTTCCAAAATAGAAGTCATATTCTTAAATGCATTCGCCAGACTTCCCAATTCATCTTTAGACTGGTAAGTTACCTCGATATCAAAATCGCCTTCTACAATCTGACCCGCCGCTTTTTCTAATTGACGGATAGGACGTGTAATTGCCCTTGTCAGATAAACAGAAAGAATGATGGTAATAATAAGCGCTCCTCCGGCAATTCCTAATTCTTCAAAAATCAACTGCTTCTGCATGGAAACCGTACTCAGATAATCGCTTTCCGCTCCGCTTTCCACTACAGAACTGATATTGATCAAACTGTTTACCGCCCGTTCTACCAGAGGCTGGTATTCATCCAACAATTTCTCTTCTGCTGCCGGCATATCCGTTTTCGCAAGTTCAAGAATCTCTTCCTGCACTGCTACCGCATTGGCAATATTCGTTTCAAACTCTTTCAGCAGCGCCGGATCCCCATTAAAATTCGAATGAAGCCATGTTGCGTTTTCGTTCATCAGATTTAATTCTTTTTCCATATCCGCCAGATATTCCGCGTTCTTCGCTTCATCAGTTTCAATCATCGTAAATGCGATATCCTTTACAATCATCTGCAAGCCGCGGCGCATATTCATAACGCGGTTCGTCACCTGATAGCCGACATTATAAAACTCCGAATATTTATCCGCGTTCTGTCTCAGCCCTGTAATCGCCAGCACCACTGTGGCGCAGAACATTATGATAATTATCATAAATGTCAATAATAATTTTTTCCAAATTTTCAAATTTTTCATTTTATCCACATTCCTTTCGCCCGACCCGCATTATTAAGCATAAATATAATGCGCCGCCCGCTTTTTCATTTTCTTTTAAACTCCTTGCTATGTTCCGCCTGATCCCTTCATCTTCATTTTAATCCTTTAATACTTTCCGAAACTATCTCCCAAGGAAATGATCTGTTCGTTATCATTGGCTGCCGGAGCTGCATAATCCATTCCTTTTGCTGAAGATATGCCGGAACCGGTCCCGAGGTTATAGCTGGAAAGAAGATCATGCATTCTCGCCGCCAGATTGGATAATTCTTCGCTGGCTGCCGCACACTCTTCGCTGGTAGCGGAAGTCGTCTGTACCACCTGGGATACCTGATTGATCGCCTGATTGATCTGTGATACCGCAGTCGCCTGATAATTAGAAGACTCAGCGATTCCGTTGATAATCATTTCACTCTGCTGTACTACGCCGGTAATCGTTTCCAGAGCCTTCGCCGTGTCATTGGCAAGTCTGGAACCGGTACTTACTTTATCGATAGAATCTTCAATCAGTTCCGCTGTCTCGGAAGCCGCCGCCGCACTCTTCGCCGCCAGGCTCCTTACTTCTTCGGCAACCACTGCAAAGCCTTTTCCTGCTTCCCCTGCCCTGGCCGCTTCTACCGCCGCGTTCAAAGCAAGAATATTCGTCTGGAAAGCAATATCATCAATTACTTTAATGATCTTCGAAATGCTCTCCGAAGCCCTGTTAATATCCTCCATCGCAGTCATCATATCCTGCATCTGGGCATTGCCATACTTCACATCCTTGATCGCTTGAACGACAAGTTCCGCAGCAGAGTTTGCTTCCTCTGCGTTTTGTCTTGTTTTTTCTGCAATCTCGTCAATAGATGCCGTAATCTGCTGGATCGCGCTCGCCTGTTCGGTCGAACCTTGCGCCAGAGACTGGCTTGCGCCCGCTACCTGTGAGGAGTTGGTCGTCACCTGATTCCCAACTTCTTTAATATTACTAAGTATATGAAAATTGTCTTCTACAAGTTGTTTTAAGGAATTGCCGAGCAGATCTTCCGGGGATTTGGGATTCACTGTAATCGTCAGATTTCCGCGCGCTACTTCTTCTGCAACCTTTGCCTGATATTTAATGTTTTCAATCACTTCTTTGTATTCGTCAACCAATACGCCGAATTCATCATTGCGGTATTTTACGAGTTCCACATTGACATGCCCCTGAGCTATCTCTTTTGCCGCATCGGAAAGCTGCTTTACTGATTTTTCAATAATCCTGATCAGCGCAACTGCAATCACCAGCGTTATTACAACAGAAACTATAGCTAAGCCAATCGTAAGAAGAGTGGAGAATAATTTAAACTCTTCTACCTTTACCGGATCCGTAATTGAAGCGGCTATCTTTGTCGTAACATTGCCTATAATAATATTGGCAAGCGTAATGAATATCGGAATTAAAAATCCTACAACCAACTTTGTTTTCATTTTCATATTCTGTATCATTTTACCCTCACTCTCCCTCAACCATTAATTCGTTTGTCTTTTCAGCCATCGGCTGCTCCTCGTCATTTAACAGTCTTTCCGGATCTAAAAGCAATTTGACCGTATCCCCTACTTTCCCGATCCCGTATACATACTTATTCTGCCCTCTGTCAACCCTGCTGATCGACGGCGGCGGCAGGATATTCTCCTCCTGAATCTCCACCACCTCCGCAATTTTTTCCACGATCAGGCCGACTACCGTAGATTTCACATCCACTACAATAATACAAGTTCTGTCATCATACTCAAAAGGTTCCTGGTTAAAACGCCTGTGGACATCAATAACCGGTATAATTTTCCCCCTCAGATTAATCAGACCCATGATATAATCTTCTGTTTCCGGCACAGGCGTAATCTCCTGAAATCCAATGATCTCATTTACATACTGAATCTTCAGTCCGTAATATTCCTCTCCGGATTTAAATGTCATATACTTCCCTTTTTGGGTGTCGTGTTCATCCATCATGGCCACAGCCCCAACCTTAGGCTTGCTTATCTCATCCATAGGATACTCCTTTCCTCCATTCTATTCTATAAATCCACTAGGATCCAAGATCAGGGCAATGCTGCCGTCTCCTAGCTGCGTACATCCCGATATTCCTTTTACCTTCTTGATGTAGGAAGGTATCGGTTTTACAACGATTTCCTGTTTGCCAACCAGTTTATCTACAAACATGCAGATGGTCTTGCCATCCAGTTCCAGAACAACCATCATCCCGTCTTCCACAGATTGTTGATAATCTTTCAAACCATACCAGTCGCCAAGACGGAGTACCGGGAAACATTCGCCGCGCAGCATTACGAATTCATCACCGGTAGGCTCATGTATCATCATATCTTCCCTAACGCTTACAAATTCCTTCACCAACCCTGTTTCTACAACGAAGGAAGAAGTTCCTGTCTCCAGAACAACACCGTCAACAATCGCCAGCGTCAACGGGATCTTCAAGTTCATCGTACTTCCTTCTCCGGGCGTACTTTCAATCTCCAGCATTCCGCCGATCGCCTGAATGTTCTGTACTACTACGTCCATGCCGACGCCGCGTCCCGAATATTCCGTAACCTGTTCATTGGTAGAAAATCCCGGCAAAGTAATAAACTGATATACTTCTTTATCCGTATAAGCGGAATCCGGCTTCCCTTCTTCCAGAATTCCCTGTTTCCTCGCTTTTGCCAGAATCTTATCTCTTTCCAGTCCTTTTCCGTTATCCGTAACGCTGATCCATACTTTTCCGGCTTCGGTCTTAGCCGAAAGCGTAACTTTTCCTTTTTCTCTCTTGCCCGTCGATTTCCGTTCTTCATCGGTTTCGATTCCGTGATCTACCGCATTGCGGACAAGATGCATCAGAGGATCGGAAATATGTTCGATAATGTTCTTATCTACTTCCGTATTTTCCCCTACCATCTCGAAATCAATATCCTTTCCGAGCTTCCGCGACACATCGAACACGATTCGGTTCATCTTCTGGAAGGTATTCGTCAAAGGAACCATTCTCATAGACATAATTACATTTTGCAGATCTGTGGAGATCTTTGCCATCTGAGACGCTGCTTTATTGAAATTCGTCAGATCAAGGCCGGGCACTTTCAAATCCGGATTTTGCATAACAACTGATTCCGATATTACCAATTCTCCGATTAAATCCATCAGCATATCCATTTTGTTTACGTTTACGCTGATGAAAGTCGCCTTATCGGACTTCGTCTTATCCTTCGCAAGCTTCTTGGGCTTTCCGGGTTCCTTCGGCTTAATTACGAAATCGCCGGGAGCGATTGCGTTCTCTTTCTTTTCTCCCTTATCCGCTTCCTTCTTCGCCTCAATCTCTTCCACGCTGGACTCAAGGTCGATCGACGTTTCGGCGAAATCAAATCCCTGCAGGAACTCTTCCGCATGGCATTCGTAAATATCCACTTTTTCAATATCATAACCCACACCGATTATATTCCGCACTTCTTCTTCCGATGCCTGTGCCTGCAAAAGGATACGGAATCCTTTTTCAATAATCGTCTGCGCGCTGCTCTCGTCCGCAATAATATCCTCCGGTGAATAAAGAATGTCTTCCGCAATTTCCTTCAATGCGTAAACGACTTTATACGCATGCACATTCGCCATCTCGGTTTCCTGGAAAAAGATAACGTTAATCTTATAAAAGCGGCTGTCACTGCTTGCTACCGGAGCAATATAAAACTGCTTCGGCTCCTCATGCACATTCTGCGGCAGACCCTTTGTTTCATTCTCTTCTCCGCCGTTCTGAATCTTGTTCAAAAACTGATCCAAATCCGCGATGATTCCGCTCGGATCCCCATCCGTTGCCTGGCCGCTCTTGATTTTTTCCATTTCTCCGGTAATGAAATCTTCTACTTCAAGCACATGCTCCACCAACTCCAAATGCGGAACATTATCAGGATGCGACTCACGCAAATAGAAAAATACATCTTCCAGCTTATGGGAAATAGCCGTTATATTATCAAACATCATAATGCCTGATGAACCTTTGATGGTATGCATCGTCCGGAATATTTCATTAATGCTGTCCTCATCAAAGCATTCTGCATCCTTCTGGTCCAGCACCATCTCCTGCAGCTGCTCGAGCAACTGTTCATTCTCAAACAAATACATGTCCAACATGCCTTCCGTGTTAAATTCGTCAGCCATATGTTTCTCCTTCCTCATCTTATCTTGCTCTATACTTTTTTATTTTCAAATCAGGTTAAGTTTCCTCAATGCCTGTTCAAAACGTCCCTGATCGATAGGCTTTCCGGAATATATGGTACAGCCAAGTTCAAAAGCCATTTTCACATTCCTTTCTTCATTCAGCGCCGTTGTCATAATTACTTTCACAGCTTTATCTTCCGGAATATTCTTTTCTTTTTCCAGATTGCGGATTCCTTTCAGCGCCTGATACCCGTCCATAACAGGCATCATAATATCAAGACATACCAAATCATATGGCTCTTCTTCTTCCAAGGCAAGCATAAATGCGTCTACCGCTTCCATGCCGTCTACCGTCACATCACATTCCCCATATTTGGATAAGAAGTTTGCCATAAATTTTCTTGTTACAAAATCGTCTTCTGCCAATAAAATTTTCATCCTCTCTCTCCTCTACATTTTACTCAAAACGGTGTATGTTTTTTTGGCTATCTCATCAAGTCTTACTTGATATTTTACAGCGCCAATATCATACGCCACTTTCGGCATTCCATATACGACACAAGTGGACTCATCCTGTCCTATGGTCTGTGCCCCTGCTTTCTTCATAGCCAGAAGCCCCTTTGCTCCATCGCCCCCCATCCCTGTCAGGATGATACCGAGGGCATGAGGCCCCGCTGCGTTCGCCACGGAGTAGAACAGCTCGTCTACTGACGGGCAATGTCCGTTTACTTTTGGCCCCTGTCTGCATTCCACCTGGTAAACACCATTCACCTTTACCAGCCGCATATGTTTGTCGCCTCCGGGAGCAATTAATACCTGGCCTCTCATAACTCTGTCGCCGGTACACGCCTCTTTTACTTTCACTCTGCACTGGCTATCCAGCCTTTTCGCATACATTTCCGTAAATCCCGGGGGCATATGCTGCACAATCACAACACCGGGAATATCCTGGCCAAAGTCCTTGACCACAGAAAAAATAGCTTCTGTTCCACCCGTGGATGCCCCGATTGCCACGATAAGATTATTATCTTTTAACTGCATCGGCTGTTGCGCCGTCTGCAGCATTGCCGTCTTTTTAATATTGCTCGTTTTTACGTTAGAAGCTATTTTTACCTTCTCACTCAGTTCATTATGGATGAAATCTTCTATTTGCGCTCGGCCCGTACTTACCGGCTTTGCAACAAAATCCACCGCTCCTGCATTCAACGCCTCAAAAACCTTGTCGCTCAATGCACTGATCACTACTACCGGAATCGGATACTGCGGCATCAATTTCCGTAGAAATTCAATACCATTCATTCTTGGAAGCTCCACATCCAGCGTCATTACATCAGGACGATATTTGAGAATCGCATCTCTTGCCTCGAAAGGATCCTTCGCCACCGCTACTACCTCAATAGCGGGATCTTTATTCAGATTCTGCACCAACAATTCCCGGAAAACCAAGGAATCCTCCACTACTAAAACTCTAATTGGACGCATACAATTATTACCCTCTTATTTTCTAAAGATTGAAGGGCGGATGATCTGAAAATCACTGCTGCCCCTGTCCAGCGTTTCCGTCGTACCGATAAACAAATATCCGCCTGGCTCCAGACAGTCATATACCTTACGAACCAACTCCTGTTTTGTCGGGCCGTCAAAATATATCATTACATTGCGCAGAAATACTACATGCATCTTCTTCTTAAAAGGAAACGGATTCATCAAATTGAACTGGCGGAAAAGCACTTCCTTTTTCAGTTCATCCGTCACCACATATTGATCCTGGCCAGGGAGTTTCTTCAAAAACTGGCGTTTCCATTTGTCCGGCAGCGAATCGATGCTTTCACTTCTGTAAACGCCCGCAATCGCTTTTTGCAATACTTTGGTGGAAATATCTGTTGCCAGCACTTTCGTATCCCAATTTTTATGTTCCGGCCCGAAAAATTCTTTAAGAACCATTGCGATCATATAAGGCTCTTCTCCTGTGGAAGACGCCCCGCACCAGATACGAAGATCCTTGCGCGCCATTTCCTTATTTTTAAGATAAGGAAGCACCGTACTTTTAAAATATTCAAAATGTTCAAATTCCCGCATGAAAAAGGTATGATTCGTAGTCAAATGATCGATCAGCTCTTTTTCCAGCTTTCCCGACGGATCCTTCTGCAAGGCATCCATATAGTCGTTAAAGCTCTGCCAGCCCCCACGTCTCATATAGTTTTCGAGCCTACCATTCATTATAACCTTTTTCTGGCCCATATCAATACCGTAACGCTTTTTTAAATAATTTGCAATCCTAAAAAACTCCTCATCCGTAATCAAATGCCTCAACCTCCCCAGAGCGCCGGCCTTTTTTTTCCTTTCCCCGGCAGCCATTATCATTATAATATTATAATATAAATATAAATTATAATATGAATAAAGTAACACGGATACCATCCGCAGACATCATCCGTCAATAACAGCAATATTTATGATGTTCAGCATAATTGGCGGTAGATTTTGCAATATATATGGAACATATCCGGATCAAACTTGCTGCCCGCATCTTTTTCCATAATGGAAAGAGCTTCATCCATGCCGAGCGACGAGCGGTAAGACCTGTTTTCCGTCAAAGCACAATAAACACTGACTAATGATGCTATTCTGGCCGGGAGCGGAATCTCCTCCCCTTTCCGGCCCTCCGGATAGCCGCTTCCATCCCAGTTTTCATGATGAAAATGGGCAATATCAATAGCCAGCTCTATAAAGTCATTATAATCGCTGCCCGTTCGGATGTCACTAAGCAATTTCGCACCGATCGTCGTATGCTGCCTTGCAATCTCCGTTTCTTCCTCCGTCAATTTGGAACTTTTCTGCAAAAGTTCCCTCGGGAGGGCAATATTGCCAATATCGCACAAGGGAGCGGCGATTTCTATTGTATCTATAAAATTATCGGAAATTCTATCTTCGAACATAGGGGAAAGCTGTAGTCCCTGTGCCAGCGTCCTGCAATTTTTACGCATTCTTTCCGTATGGCCTTTATCAAAATAAGCATTTTCTGCCGCTGCATTTGCCAGGGCATATAATACGTTCTTTTTCCCCTTCTCAATTTGATCCAGCTGTGTGCTGACAGAAATCTGTAAACGTCTGTTAGTCTCTTTTAATTCTCTGTTGCTTTCATATAAACGCAGATGTACGCCGACCCTCGCCTGTACAACTGCCGGAATAAATGGTTTAGTAATATAATCATCGCCCCCAATGGAAAAGCCGCGCACAATATCCTGCGCATCCGTATACGCGGATATAAAAATAACAGGGATATCTCTCGTTTCCGCATTGCTTTTTACTATCCGGCAAAGCTCATAGCCGTCCATTCCGGGCATGGAAATATCCGACAAAATAAGGTGCGGCCTGTATTCATATAAAAACTCCAACGCCTGTTCACCGCTTTCTGCCAAAACAGGCTTATAACCCATATCTGCAATAATCTGCTCCAGGATCACCCGGTTAGTTTCCATATCATCTACGATTAAAATCCGAATGGCGCTCATTCCTGTCCTTCCCCCGGTCCGCTTTCTTCTTCATTTATCAACGCATTCAGCGTATCATAGGCTGCCGATGCTTTTTCATAATTTTCCTTTTGGACAGCCATCTTCAAACGAAGCGCCGTACTTTTTACCTCCTTCGGCGCTTCGCCGGTCAGTTGTTTTACCGTGTCGGCAAACATTTCCGCCTTCTCCCAATTCTCCATCTCCAAACAGAGAATCAGTTTCGACAATATCCGCTTCAGGTTATCCCTGTTCGACTCGCTGCCGTACTGGCGTATATCGTCTTCCTCCCTATCCCTTACCGGCTTTCGCCGGTCAAAGCCGGAGGCCACTCCCTGGAGAAAACCGGATAATGCCGGCATCTCTTCTCCTTCCGGAATCGTTACCCAAATAGAAAATGAAAAATTAGAGCCTTTCCCTTTTTCACTCTCCACCTGGATTGTTCCTCCCATCAGCTCCACAAGTTCCTTGCATATATTCAGCCCCAGTCCGGTTCCTCCATACTGCCTGGAAATGGAAGCATCCACTTGGGAAAAACTACGGAATAACTTATCTTCATCCTTTTTATCAATACCGATGCCGGTATCCATCACAAAAAAGTACAGTTCTATCTTATCATTGACCTGAGCCGTCTTTACGACTTCCACACTGATCCGACCTATTGATGTGAACTTCATTGCGTTATTAATCAAGTTATTTAATATCTGGACGATGCGAAGTTCGTCCCCTATCACGTATTCAGGAATATCTTCAGACATGGATACCACAAAATCCAGCCCTTTTTCCGTAATTCTTCTGATATGGCTGTCCTTTACATAATCCAGCATATTTTTAAAATGGAAACGCTGTGGATCCAATGTAAACTTACCGGCCTCCAATTTGGAGAAATCCAGAATATTGTTTATGATCATTCCCATATTCTCACAACAGCGTTCCATCAAATGCAGATTTTTTAACTTGCCGGAATCCGTTTCCACTTCCAACAGTTCTCTCACATTGCCCAAAATACCATTCACCGGAGTCCGCAATTCATGGGTAACATTTGCTACAAACTCCGATTTCACTTTCATGGCCTCTTCGGCCTCATATCTTACCTTGGCAACTTCTTTGCTTAAAAATTCTTTTTCCAATATATCGTTGGCCATGCAGAACAGCCCGTCGCCGTTTCGCACAATCCTGGCCTCCACAGGGAAGCAAGTCTGGTTTTTCCGGTACGCCGACATATTCTCCCTATCCGGCCCAAAACTATATTCTGTGGAAAAACCCTCTTCCGTCCTCGCAAAAATCATCGGGAAAATATCACTGATATGTATATGATCCGTTACTTCTCCATATCCCAGCTTTTCCCTTGCCTCGGCATTCGCGTAGATCAGAATTCCCTTTTCGTCAAACACGAGAACCATCTCCAGCGCATGTTCTACAAGGGATGAAAGAAACTCCTTTTTTTCCATTGTTCCATCCCCCGGATCTTCTCCATCTGTTTTATACGAATGTAAACATCTTGATTACTTCTACGATATTAAAGAAATCTTCCTTTGCCAGCTCAAAACATTCCAATACATCCGGTGCGAACTGGCCGCATTCTCCGTTCATAATCATGTCATAAGCCACATTATTTGCATAAGCGCCTTTGTATACTCTGTTGCTTACCAGCGCATCATATACGTCCGCAATAGCCACTACCTGTGCGCACAAAGGAATCTCATCCTCCACCAGTTGATCCGGATATCCCTTGCCATCCCATCTTTCATGGTGGTGACGGCAGATATCATAGCAGTACTGGAAGAATTCATCGTCCTCCTCTTCATTCTGACGGAAATTCTTGAGAATCTCACAACCGATCGTAGTATGCTCCTTCATCGTCTCGAACTCTTCTTCCGTCAGACGCCCCGGTTTTAACAGGATGGCATCTGAAATGCCGATCTTTCCGATATCATGCAAAGCTGCCGCTCTGGCGATCTGATCGATCTTTTCCGGCGTCAATCCGTATTTCGGGAAATATTTTGCCATGTATTTTAATAATATTCTTGTAAAATATTTGATGCGTTTAATATGATCTCCTGTCTCCAGGCTTCTGAATTCCACTACCGCGCTCAAAGCGTCGATCATGAATTCGTTGTTTTTCCTGCTCTTGCTTTCCTGGGCAAGAATCTTTTCTTCCTGCTCTTTCAGCTTCTGTTCCATATTGATCTTATTCTGGTACAGTTCAATAATATTGCTGCTTCTTCTCATAACGATATGAGGATAGAAAGGTTTATGCATTACATCGGCAACTCCGTAATTGTAAGCCCTTCCCTCGCTGGACGCAACGGATTCCCCTGTAATCAGTATAACGGGGATTTTATTCAGCAAGTCGTTCTCCTTCATATACTCTAAAACGCCAAACCCATCCAGTATAGGCATAACGACATCAAGACAGATCAGTACGATATTGTCGTTTTCCTTCAGCCGCTCGATCGCTTCCTGTCCGTTCGGAGCTTCTATAATGTCATAATCATCGCGGAAAATCTCTCCAAGTATCACTCTGTTAACTTCTTCATCATCAACAATCAATATTTGCTGCCTGTTCATATTTCTCCCTCTTTTCAATATATTTTCCGGCACTGCGCACCAATCATAATAAGCCTAACATTTTTCAACATAAATGTCAAAGATTTTTGTAATATTGAGACACAAATTAAGACATAACAATTATATTGCGCCAGCCTTACAAAAATGCTAAAATAAACCATCTGCACCGCCATAGCGAGCAAACACAGAAAAGGATCGGTTTATGCAGCGTTTTCTTTACTTTTTACTTCCAAAAATTTCCACAAAAAAGAACCGCAGGAAGGATGCACTTATCACCCTTCTTCTGCTTGCCCTTGCCACGGCGCTTTCCTTCCTTTACTTCAGCGTATCACGAAATTCCGCCAATGTGGCTCTTCTTTATATTCTTGCCCTTGTTTTGATCGCCCGCGTCACGGACGGATATTTCTGGGGCATATTCGCATCAATGATCGGCGTTGTCTGCGTCAACTTCCTGTTTACCTACCCCTACTGGGCGTTAAACTTCACACTGGCTGGTTATCCTGTTACTTTTATCGGCATGCTCGCCATTTCCTTTATCACCAGCGCTGCCGCCACCCATATGAAACAACAAATGAAGATGCTCGCCGAGCGGGAACGGCTTCTGGTGGAAGCGGAAAAAGAAAAAATGCGCGCTAATCTTCTCCGCGCCATCTCCCACGATCTGCGCACCCCCCTGACAGGCATCATCGGTTCCGGCGCATCTTATCTGGAAAACGGGGATACTCTCGACGAAAACCAGAAAAAGGAACTGGTGCGTCAAATTTATGAAGACTCCAACTGGCTTCTGAACATGGTGGAAAACCTTCTGTCAGTCACCCGCATACAGGATGGGGAAGCCAATGTAAACAAATCCCTGGAATCGGTAGAAGAAGTGGTATCCGAAGCCGTAATACGTTTAAAAAAACGTCTGCCCGATGCCAAAATCCACGTCAGCGTACCGGACGAACTCATCCTGATTCCCATGGATGCCATCCTCATCGAACAAGTTTTGATCAACCTGATCGAAAACGCCGTTCTGCATTCTCGGAGTACATTACCCGTTTCCTGTTATGTGGAAAATCTGGACAGCACTATTGTATTTCATGTAAGGGATTACGGAATCGGCATCGCACCCGAGCGGATACGGACTATTTTTGACGGGACGGCATATACCGGAAATATTTCGGCAGACAGTTCACGGGGCATGGGCATCGGCCTGTCCATCTGCAAAACGATCATTTCCGCCCATAAAGGCACGATCACAGTTGCTCCCTACCCACAGGGAACCGATTTTTATTTCTCTCTGCCAAAAGAATCGGACAACGATTCCTTGTAGAAAAATCAAAAAAGAACAAAAAAAGAAAGGCATGCAATTTTATGAATGCGAAAACTTATATCGTCCTTATCGAAGACGAAAAAAATATCTGTAATTTTATAGCTACTACGCTGGCCTCCCATGGTTACAAAACCGCAACTGCCCCGAATGCCCGCGCAGGTTTGAGCCTGATCACCTCCGGCTGCCCCGATCTCATCCTGCTGGATCTCGGCCTTCCCGACAAAGACGGTATCGAAGTCATCCGGGAAATCCGTACTTGGGCCAGCATACCGATCATCGTTATTTCCGCCCGCACCCAGGAGCAGGAAAAAGTACTCGCTCTTGACTGCGGCGCAGACGATTATATTACCAAGCCTTTCGGTTCTTCCGAACTGATGGCCCGCATCCGCACTGCCCTCCGGCACAGCAACCGGCTGCAGACCGGTTCCCTTCTGAACCAGAGGCCCTATCAGGCGGACGGGCTCGTTATCGACTTCGAAAAGCACCTTGTCACCCTGGAGGGAGAAGATATCCATCTGACCCAGATCGAATTCAAGATCGTCTCCCTTCTCGCCCGCAATTCCGGCAAAGTGATCACCTATGATTCCATTATTTCTAATGTATGGGGGCCTTATGCCGACGATAATAACCGCATCCTGCGGGTAAATATGGCAAATATCCGCCGAAAACTGGAACAAAACCCCGCGGAACCCCGTTACATTTTTACGGAAATCGGCATCGGCTACCGTATGCTGGAAGATCAGGACGGTTGATGCGCGTTCGCATTCCGTCCTGTGATTCCTTGATTTCTTTATTTTTTTATCCTTTTATTTCCACAACTTCATAACCGGCCTCTGTTACCGCATTTTTGAGTTCCTCTTCCGGCACTTCCTTGTTCAGAACGATCCTCGCGCTCTTTTCTTCCAGGCTCATCTCCACGGATGCAACGCCTTCCACCGCTTCCAAAGCTTTCTGCACCCTTCCCGTGCAATGTCCGCAGGACATTCCTTCCACGATCATCGTTTTTGTCATCTTTTTTTCCTCCTTTATGATATGATTGTTATCTGGTTCCTCTTTCCGCTCCGCTTCTTTTCCGCTCTCTTTCGCGGCTTCCTTAAACCTCCGCAGCCGAAGAGCATTCGCCACCACGCATACGCTGCTTAAACTCATCGCCGCAGCGCCGAACATGGGGTTCAGCTTTATGCCGAAAAATGGATATAAAGCTCCCGCTGCCAGAGGTATGCCTATACTGTTATAGAAAAATGCCCAAAACAGATTTTCCTTAATATTTCTGATTACTGCCTTGCTCAACCGGATCGCCGTAACCGCATCCCGCAGATCGCTTTTCATCAGTATGATGTCCGCGCTTTCCATGGCCACATCCGTTCCGGCCCCGATGGCAATCCCTACATCCGCACTTGCCAGCGCCGGGGCGTCGTTGATGCCGTCGCCGATCATAGCGACCTTTTTCCCCTCTTCCTTCAGCATCCGAATCTTTTCTTCTTTTTCTCCCGGCAGCACCTCCGCAATCACTTCCGCAATTCCCAGCTTTTTCCTGACAGCTTCCGCTGTTTTCCGGTTATCCCCTGTCAGCATAATCGTTTGGATATGCATTTGCTGCAACTGCTGGATCGCCTCAGCCGACGAGTCTTTTATCGTATCCGCCACCGCTATAACTGCCATGAAGCGAACCTCTTCCTTTTCCCCCGCCTTACCGGCTTCCGACCGGCCGAACAGAAGAGGGGTCTTCCCTTCCTCCGCCAGACGTTCCATCGTGCGTACCTGCTCTTCCGTAAAATGCGCCGACTTTTCTTCCAAAAATTTCCTGTTTCCGGCATAATACAGGATATCTCCAATCCTTCCCTGTATCCCTTTCCCGAATATCGCCTGAAATTCCCTGACCTCCGGCAATTTGAGCCCGAGTTCCCCGGCATACCCTACCACCGCATCGGCCAGAGGGTGTTCGCTTGGTTTCTCCAGCGCTGCCGCCAGAACCACTGCTTCCTCTTCCTTCCACTCCTCACCATAAACGATCACATCGGTCACACGGGGTTTCCCTTCCGTAACCGTTCCGGTCTTATCCAACACTACCGTATCTACGCCTCTGGCTTCCTGCAAGGCTTCTCCTGATTTAATCAGCACGCCGTATTTCGCACCTACGCCCGTTCCTACCATGATCGCCACCGGGGTCGCCAGGCCGAGAGCACAAGGACAGGAGATCACCAGCACCGCAATTCCTACCGACATGGCAAACTCAAACCCTGAGCCGCTTACGAGCCATATCGCTGCCGCCAGAAAAGCGATTCCGATCACCACCGGCACGAATACGCCCGCGATCTTATCCGCCAGCCTGGCAATCGGCGCTTTCGATGCACCCGCTTCCTCCACCAGCCGGATGATCTGGGAGAGCGTCGTATCCTCTCCTACTTTTTCCGCACGGCACTTCAGCGCCCCCGCCTTATTCACCGTGGCGGATACCACCTGGTCGCCCGCCTTCTTTTCCACCGGTATGCTTTCTCCCGTAATAGCCGATTCATCCACGCTGGAATTCCCTTCCAGCACCACTCCGTCCACCGGCACAAGGCTTCCCGGCTTCACGAGAAAAATATCTCCCTTTTCCACATCTTCCGTAGGAATCTGCTCCTCGGAACCATCCTCCCTGAGTACGATTGCCGTTTTCGGCGACAAATCCATCAATTTCGTGATCGCCGCGCTTGTTTTTCCTTTTGATTTCGTCTCCAGATATTTTCCTACCGTAATCAACGTCAAAATCGTTCCTGCGGACTCAAAATAAATGTCCATCGCATACTGTTCCACCAGAGCAATATTCCCATGCCCCAGCCCGTAACCGATCCGAAAAATAGCAAAGCATCCATAAACGACAGCCGCCGACGCCCCGATCGCAATCAAGCTGTCCATATTCGGGCTTCCCCTGAATAAAGTCTTAAAACCCACTTTAAAATATTTCTGATTCACATACAATATGGGCAGAAGCAGCAAAAACTGGGAAAATGCAAACGCCACCGCGTTTTCATTTCCATGAAAAGCAGCCCTGATAAAACCGGGAACGGGCAGTCCGAACCATTCGTAAAACATATGATGCATGGAAATATACATCAACGGAATCAGAAAACCTGCCGAAATCCCCAGCCGCCACCGCATGGCTTTTTCCTCATCCTCCGCCTTTTTCTTCAGCACATCTTCCCCCGCATCCCTTTGCGCCTCTTTTTTCGTCCCCTTTTTATCCGCCCCGTAACCGGCTTTTTCCACCGCCTCTATAATCTCCTGTTCCGTCGCCGAACCTTCCACATTCATAGAATTCGTCAACAAACTGACCGAACAGGATGTCACGCCCGGTACCTTTGCCACCGCCTTTTCCACATGAGCGCTGCAAGCAGCACAACTCATTCCTGTCACCGTATATTGTTCCATACACGCCTCCTTTCTTCCCGCTTCCGTTTATTTCATCAGCTTTTGCAAAGTCTCCACCAGCTCATCGATCGTTTCGTCCCTGCCTTCTTTAATATCCGCCACCACACAACCTCTGATATGATTTGCAAGCAATACCTTATTAAAACTATTCAGCGCCGCATTCGCCGCCGCCACCTGAACAAGAATATCCGTACAATACCTGCCTTCCTCCACCATCCCCCTGATCCCCCGTATCTGCCCCTCAATACGATTCAAACGGTGAATCAAGTCCTTATACTCCTTTTCCTGCCGTTCCTTCATTTTATACCCATCGCCTTTTTCCATCCGTTCCTCCCCCACAATATATCATTTCTAATTCCAACTCCAATATTCAAACCTCCTTCCTTCTCATTCCCTTTTTAATATATACCCCCATGGGGTATATGTCAAGCAAAAAAAATATGAAAGGCCGGAGATAGAAACCACTTTTCACAACATTGCATAAGCTGGCGGATGGCGCGGCATGACTGAGACCGGGCAGGGAAGGCGGGCAAGAGGAGCGGCGGGGGCGGGCGTTTTTTGCTGTTGCGTACAATCAGGAATTTCATTTATGAAATGGTTCAAAATCCCAGGGGGAAATTGCCAAGGAGGGCAATTTCAGGAAACATAAGGCATGGATGCCTTTTGTTTCCGCCCCGGCCCGTTTCCACAACAACTGCCCATTTCATTAATGAAATCTGATTGGAAGCTCCAGCAAAAAATGCCCGCCCCTGCCGCTCCTCTTGCCCGCCTTCCCTGCCCGGTCTCAGGCATGCCGTGCTATCCGCTCCCCCCACAACTCCCTGCCTTCTCACTTCATAGCCCGCATAGCATTCAAAATCGCAATCACCGCCACTCCTACATCAGCAAATACGGCCGCCCACATGGACGCAGCTCCTAAAGCCGCCAACAACAATACCAACACTTTCACTCCTATGGCAAAAACGATATTCTGCTTTACGATTCCAAGAGTCTTTTTGGAAATTTGCATCGCCTTCGCGATCTTAGACGGTTCGTCCGTCATAATTACCACGTCCGCGGCTTCTATCGCCGCGTCGGAACCGAGTCCTCCCATCGCCACGCCGATATCGGCCCTCGCCAGTACAGGAGCATCATTGATACCGTCACCCACGAAAACTAATTTTCCTTTTTCTGATTTCGATGCCAACAGTTTTTCTACCTGTTCCACTTTATCTCCGGGGAGAAGTTCCGCATACACTTCCGTAATGCCCAGTTCCCCGGCTATGCTGTCCGCCGTTTTTTTTCGGTCTCCGGTCAGCATCACTATATTTTTCATGCCGGCAGCCTTGAAACCGTCCACCGCCGTTTTCGCATCCTCTTTGATCTCGTCCGCGATCACAATATAGCCCAGATATTTCTGTTCTTTTGCCACGTGAACGATAGTACCCGCTTCTTCCGGCGATTTTCCTTCCACATTCCTGCTCTTCATCAATTTGTCGTTCCCCGCCAGAACGCGCTGTCCGTCCAAAACGGCGCAAATGCCGTGCCCTGCCGTCTCTTCCACATCTTTTATCCGGGAATCGTCAATCTCTTTTCCATACGCCCTCACAAGGGACTTGGAAATGGGATGGTTGGAAAAGCTTTCCGCATATGCCGCCGTTTCCAATACTTCCTCTTCCGTGCTTCCCTCCGCAGGAACGATCTTCCTCACGCCGAATACTCCTTTGGTGAGAGTCCCGGTCTTATCCATAACGATCATTTCCGCATCCGCAAGAGCCTCCAAATAATTGCTGCCTTTGATCAAAATACCTGCTCTGCCGGCCCCTCCAAGGCCGCCGAAAAAGCTCAATGGGATGCTGATCACCAACGCACAGGGACAGGAAATAACAAGAAAACTCAACGCCCGGTATATCCAGTCCGCCCAGCCGCCTCCTGCAACCAAAGGAGGAACCAATGCCAAAAGCGTTGCCAGTCCTACCACCACCGGGGTATAATACCTGGCAAACTTGGTAATAAAATGCTCCGCCTCCGATTTTTTACTTCCTGCGTTTTCCACCAAATCCAGTATTTTCGCCACCGTAGATTCTCCGAATTCCTTCGATACCTGAACCTCCAGCACGCCGGAAAGATTTACACAGCCGCTAATGACATCTTCGCCTTCCGCCACATCCCTTGGCAAACTTTCCCCAGTAAGGGCCATGGTATCCAGAGAAGAGGTTCCTTTAACCACTTTTCCGTCCAGCGGTATTCTTTCTCCGGGTTTGATCAGTATCGTCTCACCGATCTCCACTTCTTCCGGCCCTACCTCCACTGCGGTGCCGTCCCTGATCACATTGGCATAATCCGGCCGGATATCCATCAAGTCGGCGATGGACTTCCTGGATCTGTTCACCGCATAAGACTGGAAACATTCCCCCACTTGGTAAAAAAGCATCACCGCTACGGCCTCCGCATATTCTCCTACAAAAAAGGCCCCTGCGGTAGCAATCGTCATAAGAAAATTTTCATCAAAAATCTGTCCTTGCCCGATATTTTTTACCGCTTTCTTCACCACATCGCCGCCTATAATGACATAAGCTGCCAGAAATACGGCCAGGGACGCGCTTATGTTCCAGGAACCGAATTCCCAATAAGGCGCAAAGCGGGAAGATAATACTGCCGCCAAATATACCGCGGCTCCTGCGCCCACCCGTTTGATTCTTCTTTTTAACTTCTTACTCATTTTTCCACCACTTCCACATCCGGCTCATATTTTTTTACGACCTTCTTAATTTCCTTTGTAATTTTATCCGCCTTCGCGTCGTCCACTTCTATCGTCAGCTTCTGCGTCAGAAATGTCACCGTGCTTTTCGTCACGCCTTCCAGTTTCCCTACCGCCGCTTCAATCTCCCCTGCGCAATGCGCGCAATCCAAGTCCTCCAGGATATAAGTTTTCTTCATTTTCTTTTCCTCCTTCATTTTCATTTTTCTTTTTACTCATCTTCTTCAATGTGATCCAGTCCCTGTCTTAAAATCGTCTTAATATGACTGTCCGCAAGGGAATAGAACACGGTCTTTCCCTCCCGCCTGTTACGCACCAGATCCATTTGTTTCAACGTCCGAAGCTGATGGGAAATTGCCGACTGCGTCATGTTCAACGTCTGCGCCAGATCACAAACGCACATCTCCCCGCACATCAGCACATACAACATTTTAATTCTTGTAGAATCCGCAAATACCTTAAAAAAATCCGCCAGATCATAGAGCTTATCTTCCTCCGGCATCTGTTCATTCACTTTTTTTACTGCATCCTCATGCACATGAATGTATTCGCATTTCTCTATCTGCTCTTCCTTACGCTTCATAACCATCCTCCCTATAAATATCTTCCCACCCCTTCTCACTCTTTATATATGAACATCTGCTCATATGTTCATTATATCACTCTCCCCACAGATGTCAACACGATTTTTTTCTTTTTCTACCAAACCCTCCCCCACCACACCTTTTCTCACACACACAAAAACAGGCATCAACAAATTGTCCTTGTCAACACCTGTTCCCTCATTCTCACGGAAATCAATTTTTATAAGCGCCCTGACGGAAGAAACAAAACAGTGCCGGGGCTACCGGAAAGGGGACTGGCGGGGGATGGTTTTCTGCTGTTGCGTACAATCAGCCATTTCACTTATGAAATGGTCAATAACCAGAGAAAATTGCCACGGAGGGCAATTTTAGGAAGCATAGGCATGGATGCCGTCGCTTCCGGCTCGTCCGGTTAGATACCATAATCCATTTCATTAGTGAAATCTGATTGGAAGCTCCAGCAGAAAACCGTCCCCCGCCAGTCCCCTTTCCGGCAATCCTGACCTCGTTTTACCCCATCCATCAGGGCGCTTATAAAAATTGATTTCCGTGCTTCATTCCTATTTTTAACTCAAAATGTCCTTTTTTATGTACGATCCGAAAACGTAAACTGTGTCAGCATGGCCTGTAAAGTCTGTGCATGCGCCGCAAGCTCCTGGCTGGTGGCTGAGCTTTCCTGGGCCGCCGCAGAGTTGCTTTCCACGACGCCGGAAATCACTTCTATCCCTTCGTTGATTTCGTTGACCGCCTGTGCCTGGTTTTCGCATTCCTCCCTTACAATTCCGTTGAGTTCCACCACTTTCTTTATTCCATCGTTTACGGCGTAAAAAGCTTCTGCCGTCGTTCTGGCGATACCATTTCCGCTTTCCACTTCGCCAATGGATTTCTGAATCAATTCCCGCGTATTGGTTGCCGCTTCCGCCGACTGGCCCGCCAGTTTTCCGATCTCACTGGCAACTACGGCAAAACCTTTCCCCGCTTCTCCTGCCCTTGCCGCCTCGATGGAAGCATTTAACGCAAGAAGATTCGTCTGTTCCGCAATCTCTTCGATCGTCCCGATGATGGATTCGATTTCTTTTGATGTCTGGGAAATAATATCCATCTCACTCATCATCCGATCCATCTGCGCATTTCCGATCTCCGCCTGTGCTTTTACTTCACCGGCATAATTGCTGGCTTCTTCAGCATGTTTTGCACCGTTCGATGCCTTCTCCCCCATATCGCTGACCATCGCCGCAATCTGCTGTACGCTTTCTGCCTGTTCCGCCGAACCTTCCGCCAATGACTGCGCCGACACCGCCATCTGTTCCGACGCAGCGCTTACTTGCTGGGATGTTTTGGAAATATTGGAAATCGTGGAACCCAATTCGTGCTTAATTTCTCTCATGGAATCCAGAATCGACTTAAAATCCCCTCTGTACTTGTCTTTCTGATAAGAAGTAACGTCAAAGTTTCCACCTGCCATTTTTTCCAATATCGCGCTTTCATCGCGGATAATCGCCACCAGATTGCCCATAAATTCCCTGATATAATCCGATAATCTTCCAAACTCGTCTTCTGCCTCGTATTCCAATCGGGTATCCAGATTTCCTTCCTGAATCCCTTTCATGGCTTTTCCAATCTCTCTCAATGGCGTTATAACGATTGTCCTCACTGCCACCGAAACTGTACTGCCCACCATAATTGCCCCTATAGCGCAAAGCAGCATGATAACCATGGAAAACCAATAAGTACTCTCTACCTTTCTGGCAGCAGCACTGCCCCCGGCCGAATTGTATTCCACCATAGCTGCCATGGCTTCGTTAAAGCTTTTATAATATTCCTCCGCCTGGCCCGCCATCAATTCCCCTGCCCGGGCAGATTCCCCCGCCTGGCTCAGTTCCATGATCTGTTCGCTTACTTCTAAATAGGTCGCCCATTCCTTTTGTGCCTCTTCCAGCAGTTTCCGATCCTCCGCTTTTTTTATATAACTTTCATACAGCGCCGTCCGTTCATCGATCTCCGCCAGAAGTTGTTCCATTTCTTTTTCGTAATTCTTCCTCGTTTCCTCCGATCCGGAAACGATATGTCCATACTGGAGAATCCTGAAATCCGCAGTCAGTCCTTTCAAATCTTCCGCTAAAATAGCGGAAGGCATCCAATTTCCCGTAATGCTTCCGGCCTGTGATTTCACCATCCATAGGCCCGTAGCAGCAAAAACGGCAATCAGTATCATTCCAACAATAAAGATTTTTGATAAAGCGGACAATTTTTTCTTCATCGGCACATCCCTCAGTTTTTTCACCGCCGGATGATCTGCTGCTAATTCCTTTGCCATTTCATTTATCTCGTTCTTCTTCATGCTGGTTTTTCCTCCTGTCTTCTCTTACACTAACCCACGCCGCCCCCCGGCAGTACAAACCATTCACGAGAAGAATGCCCTCATTTTGGGCATTCTTTCAAACATTTAGAAACTCTTAGGCTGCATCCTTTGCCGCCTTAGTGTTCCTTAATGTTTTTCTTACCCTTCCCACAATTTCTCCGGATATAATCCCTCATCCTTCATCTTTTTAATAGCATTCACCACCGTCTGTTTATCCTCTTTATAAGTCACCCCATACCATCTGTCATAAGATTTCAGCACGCTTACCGTCGCTTTTCCTTCTTCCACCAGACCGTTTACCACGCTCGGAAGGAAATATTCACATTTCAACGGATTTTCCCGCAGCCCTTTTTCCAGAAACGGAGCAAATCCCGCTTCCAGCTCCTTCATAAATCCTTCCGTAAATCCCCACAAATTCATGGAAACAATGCTCCCCTCCGGAATCGTATGCCAGGTCTTTCCCTCGTCTTCCGTATATGCCGTTTCCTCTCCCCGTTTTTCAATGCGCGTTCTCTCGGTAATCCCCGATAAATGCCCATCCGCATCCACCGTACAGACTCCCCTTGCCACATGCCCGTTTTCCGTCAACGTATTCTCAAGCACATACCCTACCATGGTATAATCATACTTGCCCTCTTTGTCAGCTTCACCGCTTCTGTCAGTGGTAAGATAATCATAAATTTGAGAAAAAGCGCTTCTTCCGTAATAATCGTCCGCATTGATAACGACAAAAGGCCCGTCCACCTGTTTCCTTGCGCTCAATACCGCATGACCGGTTCCCCACGGCTTCTTCCGCTCCTCCGGCACCTGAAAGCCGGCAGGAAGGTCAGCTGTATCCTGAAATACATATTCTACCTGCATGACCTTGGAAATCCTGTTCCCTATCACCTCCTTAAAATCTGCTTCGTTTTCTCTTTTTAATATGAAAATTACTTTTTCAAATCCTGCCTTTACCGCATCATATAAAGAAAAATCCATAATAATATGCCCCTGTTCATCCACAGGATCGATCTGTTTCAGTCCCCCGTAGCGGCTTCCCATTCCTGCAGCCATGATGATCAAAACTGGTTTCTTCATTTCTCTTCCTCCTTCATTTTTCACCTTATTTCCATTCGTTTTTCAAATGTGTATTTTCGTAAAAAGTGTGCTTTCTTTTCCCCGACACATCGTATATACTTGAATTATATTTTATTGTTATTTTTTTCCGGGTAAACTGCACTATTATTCATTATAAATCGTAAAAAAAAAAAAGCTTTGTACTATTGTTCATCTTATTCGACAAACGCCATGCTTCCGTCGCTCTGAACGCATCCGTATGATAATTAGGAGGGGAATTATGTCTCACGAAAATATTACGTTAAAAAAAGAACTGCTCATCGATAATATTGTATTTATCCGCTCTTTTGAATCTATGAACGATTTTATACCGGAAGAAGAATGTTATCATTTCTGGACATTTTTATACGTAGATAAAGGAACGATCAACGTTACCACCGGCTCAGGCGTACATACGCTGAACAAAGACGAGATCGTTTTCTATCCCCCGGGCGAACCGCATCATATCCATATTAACAGCGAAATTTCTCCCAGCCTCATTTCTATAGGGCTGGAATGCTCTTCCGCAGCCATGGATTTTTTCGGGAATAAAATATTGGAAATAGGTCCGTCAGAACGCACGCTCCTTGGAAATATCATAAAGGAAGCCCGTCTTTCCTACTCCTCCCGTTTTGATGACCCGCTTAGCACAAAGCTAGTCCGCCGTCAGGACACTTCGGTTCCCTTCGGCTCCGAACAGCTGGTTCATATCTATTTGCAGCAGCTTCTAATACAGTTGATCCGCAACAACAGTGCGGACAGCACGTTTGCCACCATTCCAAAATCTGCCCGTAAACGGGGAGAGGACGAACTTTTTTACAAAATTATCTCTTATATGGAGGAGCATATCCACGAGCATTTATCGATTCCCCAAATCTGCAAAGACAACCTGATTGGCCGTTCCCTTTTGCAACAGGTTTTCCGCGACAATACGGGCTATGGGATCATCGACTATTTTTCCCTGATGAAAATCAATGCTGCCAAACGGCTGATCCGGGATGGCGAAATGAATTTTTCCCAAATTGCAGATCATCTGGGTTATAATTCCATTCATTATTTTTCCAGACAGTTCAAAAAACTTGTTCGGATGACTCCTTCGGAATATGCGGCTTCCATCCGCCAGGCTGCGAAACCACACGAATCCCGTCATCGCTCTGTAAGGTAATAACCCAGCTTAATCTCCATCAGATCCGTTCCTCCCCGATGCAGGATCTCCATCAGCATCTGCGCCGCCATTTCCCCGCTCTTTTCATAGGAATAATGCACCGTAGGAAGAGGCGGATCCATGACATTCGCCAGATCGGAGTCCCCCTGCCCCGCCACCATGATCTGTTCCGGAACCTTCACGCCCCTTTCGCGCAAATATTTTACTGCGCCGGCCGCCATCGTATCGGTAGCACAGACGATTCCGTCCAGGTCTTTGCATTTTTCCAGCAGTTCTCCCGCCTTTTCATAGCCGGAAGAAACAGTAAAGGCAGCGATCACATAATTTTCTGCCAATTCCTCCGCGCCTCTATCGCGCACGGCATCCCGAAATCCTTTGTACCGTTGTTCCCCCACCGCTTTGTCCTGGAAAACAGCCCCGATGTAACCCAGCTTTTTTCTTCCTTTTTCCAGCATCATGCCAGAAAGGTCATAAGATGCGTGGTAATCATCATGATAAACACAACAACAGCCGGAAAGCTGCTGGCCGACAACCACCGTTGGAACGGACATATTTTTCAATGTTTTTTTATGCTCCGCCGTCAAAACGGTAGCCACCAGCACCACGCCGTCCACCTGTTTATCCCGGAAGGTGTCCAAATACTCCAGTTCCTTCTTCGGATCATTCTGCGTAACAGCAAGAAGCATCTGATATCCATTTGTATTTAATATGGAAAGAATTCCTTCCACCACTCTTCCGATGGATGCGGATGCTATCTTCGGCACAATCACGCCGACCAATTTTGTTTTCTTTGTACGCAATGTCTGCGCCTGTACCGAAGGGCGGTAGCCCGTCTCCTCCACCACCCTGCGGATCCGCTCCTTCTTCTCCTCCGAAATATATCCGTTGTTAAAGTAGCGGGAAACCGCTGCGCTGGACACTCCCGCCCGTTTCGCAATTTCTGCAATATTCATTTCTTACCCCATTTTTGGGCGGCTTCTCTGCCCAAAGCCAAATGGGGAAGTCAATTTAGCTCTCTAATTTGACTTCCCGGTTTGTAAATGCCATACAATTTTATACTTTCTTTAAATAATAAAAACCATAGCCCGGTATATCTACTCCGGCAGCTTTCCGTTTTTCTCCTGAAACCAGATCCACATAATCGCCGTCCGTTTCATTGATCCATGCCGTTTTATCGAATTCGCTGAAGTTGAACAGACCAATTATTTTTTCTCCATCTAAGTACCGGCCAATGCATAATACGGAGGAATCCCACGTCTCGATCGTCCACGTATCCGCTGTGGACATAAATACCTTTTCTCCTTTTCTGATCTTTTCCAGCCGTTCCAGTCCATGGAAGATCTTCGCCTCCACCGTATCCGGCTTTGAAATATTTTCCGCCAGCTTCCAGTTCATCGCTCCGCGGTGGATATATCTGGAATCCGCTGCTTTGTCAGGATCCTCTTTATAGGTATAATCATTGACCTGCCCGATCTCATCGCCGCCGTACAGAACGGGAATCCCTGACTGCATAAACATATAGGCATGGAGTGTGATGTCCATTCGAACCGCCTTTTCCATCGCTTTTTCGTCCTGCTCAAATCCGGCCTTTTCCACGCCGCACATGGAAGCGGTCGTTCCGCAAAATCTGGCGTCACCGGTAATCGGATCCGCATTATACAGTTCTCCTCTGCTGTTGCTCTCCCCGGCATAGCCCTGGAAATAATCGTTCAAATACTTTTTATGGGATCTTTCCCCGATTCCTTCCGTCATCAGAGTTCCGTAATCCAACCCCCAGCCAATATCGTCATGGCAGCGGAGATAATTTAAAAATACATAATCTTTCGGCAGGGAATTCACAATATCGAGCTGCTTTTTCAAAAGCCGCACATCCCTCGTCGCCACCGTATGCCATGTAGTAGCCATAGTCGTTACGTTATAAAGCATATGGCATTCCGGTTTTTCCACCGTGCCGAAATACGGAACTACTTTCTCCGGCTCCATCACCACTTCGCCCAGCAGAAGGATGCCAGGACACACGATCTCGCCGATCATACGCATCATGCGCACAATCGTGTGAACTTGCGGAAGATTGCGGCAGGAAGTATTCAATTCCTTCCATATATAAGGTACGGCATCAATCCTTATGATATCGATACCCTGATTGGCCAAATAAAGGAAATTATACATCATTTCGTTAAAAACCCTTGGGTTTTTATAATTCAGATCCCACTGGTAAGGATAAAAAGTCGTCATAACGAATTTTCCTTCCTCTGCCAGCCAGGTGAAATTCCCCGGTGCGGTAGTCGGGAAGACCTGGGGTACCGTCTGCTCATAGAGAGACGGAATATAGGAATTGTCAAAAAAGAAATAGCGGCTCATATATTCCCCGTCCCCCTGCCGGGCTTTTTTCGCCCACTCATGGTCTTCGGAGGTATGGTTCATTACGAAATCCATACAGACATTGACGCCTTTTTTGTGGCAGGCTTCCGTCAAGTCTGCCAGGTCTTCCATCGTCCCCAGCTCCTTTTGCACCTTTCGGAAATCTGACACGGCATAACCGCCGTCGGACCGCCCCTTTGGTGTTTCCAGGAAAGGCATCAGGTGTATGTAATTCACGTTACATTGTTCGATATAATCCAGTTTGGACTGCACGCCTTTCATGTTGCCCGCAAAATTATCGATATAGAACATCATCCCGAGCATATCATTTCGTTTATACCAATCCGGATGTGCTTCTCTTTTTTTATCCTGCGCTTTCAGGGTCTTATTCCGTTCCTGATAAAAAACCTCCATTTTGTCGCACAGTTCGGCAAACATAGAACCGTTGTCATACAGTTCCATGTACAGCCACCTTAGTTCGTCGAAATGTTTTTGAAACCGGTTTTCGTAAGTCTTCTTTGCAGCGTCCGCTTTCACCCTATTTTCCTCCTTGCAATAAATTTCCGCTTTTATGCTTCTACGGTAAGCAATTTTTCCATTTTATCTGTCTTTCCGTACTTTATTACTTGGACTTCCGTATAATCATCGCTGTTTGTCAACAGCACCGCCGTCGTCGTGCTATACCCGGCCGCTTTGATTTTTTCCATATCAAAACTTATCAGCTTCTGCCCGGCTTTTACCTTATCCCCTTCCGAAACAAAAAGTTCAAAACCGTCGCCCTTCATATTTACCGTATCCACTCCTACATGAATCAGAACTTCCATCCCGCCCGGCCCGGTAATGCCGACCGCATGAAAAGTATCTGCCACAGAAGAAATCTCCCCGTCAAAAGGCGCAACTACCTCTGACTCCCCGGGTTCAATCCCAACGCCGTCGCCGAGTACACCCGATGCAAATGTGCCGTCAGGAATCTCTTCCCGTGGAATCACATTTCCCTTTACAGGAGCAAATACAATCTTTTCACCGCTTTCAGCCGTCAATGCGCCCGCTGCTTCCTTCGCTGATTCTTCCTTCGCTGCCGCTTCCTTTTCCATGCCGCCGTTTTCCTCTTCCGTTTCTTCTTTCCAGAGGAACCAGGTAAGGCCAAACGCAACTACAAAGGAAACGATCAAAACAATCGCATACTGCACCGTATAATCCAGCGTAATTAAAAATCCCGGAATACCCGTCACGCCATAAGAAGTAGCCCCGATATGGAAAAGGGATCCCAGCAGCGCGCCCGCAGCGCCGCCCGCCATACCGCATATAAGCGGCTTGGTAAATCTCAGGTTCACACCAAAAATCGCCGGTTCCGTAATACCCAAAGCTGCCGATAAGGAAGAAGGAATTGCCACGGATTTTGTTTTCAGCTTTCGCGCCTTTAATCCAACCGCCAGACATGCCGCGCCCTGTGCAAAGTTTGCCGCCGAAGCGATCGGCATCCAAATATTCTGTCCGTCTGCTGCGGAAAGCATTCCCGCTTCAATTACATTATACATGTGATGGATGCCGCATACAACTGTTAATGGATATAAAGCTCCCATAATCATAGCTCCGATGCCATGTCCTACCGTGATAATCCAGCCCGCAAAATCCAGCACATAAGTCTCCGCCATTGAGAACACGGGGCCGATTATGCCCAAGGTAAGAAATGCCGTAATCAGTACCGTACAGAGAGGCGTTACAAACAGATCAATCATCTCCGGGACATGTTTATGCAGCCATTTTTCAATCCTGCACATCAGCCAGACCGCAATAACCACGGGAATGACATGCCCCTGATACCCCACCTGCCGGATCGGGAAGCCAAGCAGCCGCCATACCGGAATGTCCGCCGCATCCATGGAACCTACCGACCATGCATTGATCAGGCTGGGATGAATCATAATCATGCCGATAACCGCGCCAAGGAAAATATTTCCTCCAAACACTCTGGTTGCCGATACGGCAATCAATACCGGCAGGAATGTAAAAGCCGTATTCGCCATCAGGTCGAGAATACCATACCAATCGCTTCCTGCAAAACTCGGGATCGCCTTCCCCAGCGCTTCCACTAATCCCATCATAAGACCGGACGCCACAATCGCGGGGAGAATCGGGACAAATACATCCCCCAGCGCCTTGATCATCCGCTTCATCACCGGCTGCTTTGCCGCTGCGGCTGCTTTTACCTCTTCTTTTGTTGCCGCCGTCATGCCGCTGACTTTTAAAAATTCATCATATACTTTATTGACTGTTCCTGTTCCGATAATCAGCTGGAGCTGTCCGTTATTGCTGAATACACCTTTTACACCGTCAACGTTTTCCAGCTTCTTCATATCAATCTTTCCATTATCGACCGTTACGAGACGCAGTCTGGTAGCACAGTGGGCTGCACTTACCAGATTATCTCTTCCGCCCAGCGTTTCATAAATTTCTTTTGCACACTTCCCATAATCCATCGCCATCTTTTACTCCATTTCTGCGCGGCTTTATTGCGCAAAGCCAGCCTGGCTTTCAAGTTTGTGGATGCCGCGCAGACACAAACTTGTTTTTCCTCTCATTCTTTATTGTTATCTGCTTATCAAACGATGTGCCGAAAATGCCTTCCATATCCCGTCTTCTTTTACGGAAGGACATATTTCATCCGCCAGTTCCTTCAATTCCCGGCTTCCGTTCTCCATGCATATGCCAAGTCCGGCCGCCTCCAACATCTCCCTGTCGTTCATGCTGTCCCCTACCGCTATGGAATCCTCTACCGGAATTCCAAGGTGAGCGCATACCCTTCTTACCCCTTTTCCCTTATCAAACTCTCTGTTGACCACTTCCCCGTTCAAAAACCCCTGACGGTTCTTTTCCTGGATACAGAAGAAAAAATCATCGGCCAATACCCTCTCCGGCTCCTCCAGCTGCTCTTCACTCCGGCTCATCACCACGATTTTGTATACCGGTTTTCCCTTATATTCGCTCATCGGGCGGATGTTCAGGCTCTTCTCTATCTGCTCCCGCCACCGCAATAGTTCGCTATTGCCGTTCCCTCCATGGCTTCTTAAAAAATCTTTGAATCCCTCGTCCGTATAGGAGCCGTCCAGACATTCCAGCGTGCGATAGACCCCGTTCTTTTCCAGGACCGCCATCGCTCTTTGCTTCTGTACTTCTGTCATCGGGCAGTCATAGATGACCTCTTCCCCGCACCGTATATACCCTCCCGAACTCGCCACCACTCCGTCAAACCCATATTTCAATAAAGGCATCAACATGTCGTAATTTCTTCCCGTACACAAAAATACATAATGCCCCCCTTCCCTCGCCTTCCGAACCGCCTTTACCGCAGAATCCGGCGGCTCGTTGCTTCCCGGTTCCGTCAGCGTTCCGTCAATGTCCAGAAAAACAATTTTTCTTTTCATCTTTTACTCCATTCTCCTTTATGTAATCGATTTCATTTTGTAATATTATTATAAAGAATCGTATATTAATTTGTAAATTGACATTTTATATGATTTTTATATTTCATTTTTGTCTATTATGATGAAATCGATTTCACTCGTATTAAATTTTTAAATAATAGCGATGCATTTATCATAATGGAGTAACAATCCAGAAACCATCACGCAAAAATACCATTGCTCGCGTTCATACAAGCAATGGCATCATGAATACCTAATATTTTCCTATTTAATTCTATTTACAATATTTATTACATAGTCCTCATTCCGTTTTTACCCCTTATTTTTTATATGTTGCAAGAGCCTTGTCCCTCCCTCCTTTATTCTTATCCCCTCTATCACCGCATCAGCTTCCTTTTCAATTTCCAGATATCGCTCAAGCAAATAAACTAGCACATCATTATTTAAAAATCTCCTCAATTCCCTCACCGCGTCCAAATCATATTGGAAAGCATACATAGCCGCTTTCATTAAAGTTTGAAATTTATCCTTTACTTTTTTATCTTTTTCTTGTTGTTTTTCCTGCAGCAGTAAGTTCAGCCTATCCTTCCACTGAATCCCCGCTGCTTCTATAAAATGCTGCAAGCATAAGAATAAATTTTCACCTTCTTCGCCCTCCCATTTTGACGCTTCTCCATATTTACTGTCACCGCTCCTATTCATCATATAATTTTTCATCCTAGGCGGCAAAGTGTAAATTTTATATTTTCCTATTTCCATCAATCCAATAATGGGCGGCGAACAATCCAACATCTTCTTTATTACTGCATTCAAACCGCTCGGAGCTATTTCCAGCCGTTCAGCCAAATCTCCATGATATAGCTCCCCCTCCTGTGCCAGAATTTCCAAAATAGGCTCGCAGTATTTCGATCGAATTTGTAAAATCTGTCTGCGTATATCTCCCTCCCCTTCTTCTGCCGTTTCCTTCTGTCCGCTCTTCCCACAAATATACCCTTGGAGAAACCATTCCTGCTCTTCATCTAGTTCAATTTCTTCCGGAGGTATCACAATCCTCTTTTTCTCATATTCCTTTAAAGCTTTCTTCGTTACCTCTATGCTGACCTTTTCCACCATCTGTTTTCCTCCTAATATTGATCCGCAACATATTGGAATGCATCTCTCAATTTCCCGATCGTTGGAAACTCTGTCTCCCAATCCGGATTAATCAGCTTCATATCCTCATATTTTTGAACAGTTTTCAACAATCTGCTCTTAATATTCGCATTAGACAGCCCATCATATTCCAAATATTCAAAATCTTTCAGAATGGATTGTCCATAGTAATAATTAATCGTCTCCGCATTTCCCCCATGAAATAACAAAGTCAACGCAAGAAGTTCATAGCCATTAGCAATCAGCTGAGCAAGGCTGGCCTTGGGATATTTCAAATATACATCTTCCCTCTCAATTAAAATCTCCTCCGCTCCACTAAAACTTTTCACCTCTTTTTCTTTCTCGCTTGCCTCGCTTATCTTTCCTCTTACCGCTTCCGGCGCACCGCCTTTTTCTTCCGACCTATCAAAAACATTTTCCCTTTTTCTATTTCTCCGTTCCATTACAAAAGCTTCTATTATTTTATTAATTTCATTCTCATCTTCCAGATCTGATATATCATACTCTTCTCCTTCAAAACAGATAATCGCACGATCCTTCTTTGACAAATTCATTTCCCTTTTCTTTTCATCTTGAGAAATCGTTATTTCTTTTATCTGTTCTAACGTTTCCTCATCCTTTCCTGATAATACATTTGTATATTCAGGACGTTGCGTTTCAGATCCGGAGAGCACTTCCACTTCCTCATTTTGAAAAACATATATCGCTGCTTGAAATGCCCGGCTTGTATCGCCGACCCATCCATTTTTCCCTATCATCTGCCCCACAAAAATGCAAAATCCCAGCCAAAATATAAACTGGCAAATATCAAGACGTATCCACACCTTTATGAGAGCTTTTCCAACACTGAACATCCTTTCCGCCCAGGATGCATCAAATTTCCTTGATCCACTGATTTCTTCCCGATTAATAACCACCCCAATAACAGCAACCATTGCCTCTATTGCCAAATTCCCTCCCAGCGCAAATAAATCCCTCCCTTTCGGTATCAAATAGAATTCAGACACTAACGATGATATCCATATCACGACAATAGATAACAATAATATTCCTGCTGTCATTAATTTTCTTTTACATTTCTTCTTTTCTTCTATTTTTTTGCGCTCTTCATCCCTCTTCTTCACGTCTTGTATGAATATAATTTTTAAATCATCCTCATTTCTTCTTTTCTCTTTATGTACAAACTCACGTTCTGTATCTCGGCCAGGATATGACTTTTTATCATCTTCCATCGTCATATCCCTCCCTTCTTATACAAAACCTTCCTATATTTGCTTTTTTTGCATTTTATTATAGCACCGCCATTTTATATATGCAATTATTTTTTCTTTATTGTTATATTTTTATTTCTTTATAATATTATTTCCAAGACAATACAACAAATTATTTTATTCTATTTCAAAAAACAATTTTATAATACAATTCTAATAAACAATATCATAACTATATATTAACAAAATCATTCTATCAATTATCCTAATACATGATTTCAACCATATAAAAAACCACATCATCCGCCCTTTGTCGAATAATGTGGTTAATCTCCGCCCCTCAGCATTAAAAACGCCTCTTCACGTAGTCTCCAACCAACACAGAGAATACCCGCCCTCCGGGCATTCTCCGGTGTGAGACTTAGTACTTCTTAGCGAAATGCCCTCTGGCATGAGCTTAAATTGCTAAAGCAATTCGAAGTACTTCTCACACTAATACCGATACCTTTTCTTCTCCCCAACTAAAAACACAATGCTCACCCCAAGCGCCAGCAGTTCTGCCGCACCAACCCCAAGCCATATCCCATCCATTCCCAAAATCAGGGGAAGAATAAAGATGACGATAACCTGGAATACAAGAGTTCTGCAAAAAGAAATCACTGCCGAAACCACTCCATTTCCCAAAGCGGTAAAAAAAGCGGATGCCCATACATTAACGCCCATCATAATAAAAGAAATGGCATATAGGCGAAATCCATGGACTGTCAACTCCATCAGCCCTTCGTCGTAACCCGCAAAAATCATCACAAGAGGCACGGCAGTCAGTTCGGCAATTCCAAACATAACAATCCCCGCTCCTGCCATCAACACAATGCTTTTGCGGAACATATTCCGCAGTTCATCGTGATTTCCAGCGCCATAGTGGAACCCGACTACCGGCGCGCTCCCAATGGCATATCCAAGAAATATCGCCATAAAAACAATATTCACATACATAATAATGCCATAGGCCGCCACCCCGTCCTCTCCTGCCGCCATCATCAACTTAAAATTATATAAAATGCTGACAATACTGACAGAAAGGTTCGTTACCATTTCCGAGGAACCGTTGGCCAATGCTTTCGCCAGAATTCCCTTCTCAAACCTGGCCCTGGCAAGCCGGAGCCTACTGTCATTCTTCCTGATAAAATAGAAAACCGGCACTACGCCTCCGATCACCTGTCCCGCCGCAGTAGCCAGCGCCGCTCCCGCAAGCCCCCAGGAAAAAACAACGATAAACAGATAATCCAGAATGCCGTTCGCCACGCCGGCGGCCAGCTGTATCTGCAAGTTCAGCCCCGGTTTCTCCGCCGTGATGAAAAAACTCTGAAATACAAACTGCAAAATGAATGCCGGCATAACGCAGAGCAAGATCCTGCCATAAACAACACAATTCTCTAAAAGCTCCCCCTCTGCGCCGAAAGCCAGCGTAATCGGCCGGATCAAAATAAAAACCAGCACGGACAGAACCGTTCCCAGTCCAAGCGCCACCCATACAAGCATGGAAAAATACTGGTTTGCCAATTCCTCTTTCCCCTCTCCCATTGTTTTCGACACAATAGCGCTTCCGCCGGCACCGATCATAAAACCGATTGTCCCAAGCCCCATTAGCAGCGGCATAATCAGATTAATCGCGGCAAACGGCGTCTTGCCCACATAGTTCGATACAAAAAAGCCATCTACGATCCCATACACAGATGTACATATGATCATCATCACCGAAGGCATAACGAATCGAAGCAGACGTTTATAAGTAAAATGATCCGATAACTGTATTCTCATGGCCAATACCTCCACTATTTTTACATTTTATCCATTTCCATACGAAGCTGGTCGATATATTTCCGTGTAAGATCCAGGAACGCCCGGCACTCTTCGGCATGAAAACCAGCCAACGCCCTGCATTCCGCTTCCATCAGAGGAACTATTTTTTCTCCCGCCAGCTTTTCCCCCTCTTCCGTCAAAAATATCCTCTTGTTTTTTCTGTTGCCCGGCGCAAGCTCCAGCCGCAGTACTCCCCTTTCCTCCAACTGTTTTAACGTAGAGTTCACCGTCTGTTTGCTGTAAAACCAGCTCTCACAAAGTTCCTTTTGCGTACAGGGTTCTTTGCTGTCTTTTATGGAATACAGCATCCAAAACGCGCTGTCCGATAATCCGCACTTCCTCGCCGCATTATGATATAACCCGTCCATATTTTTCATTAACTGATTGTACTCCGCCATTTGCGCAATGATAGATTCTTTCATTTTCTGTTCCTCCTGTTTTTTCCTCCTGGTTTTTCCCAAGACAAAACCCCCGCATCAGGTACTCACCTGTCCTTTTGCCCGCGGAAACAAAATAATCCGATTTCGGACAAATGAAATTATAGTCCGAAATCGGATTTATGTCAATCCTTTTATAATCCGGTATAATTATCCCAGCGCCATTTTAAAAATTCCCGGTTAATAAAATCCGGTATGGCAATTCTCGGGGGAATCACCGCCCCGTAATCCATCCGCGCTCTTGTGGACAGATCTATCACGCCTTCCACCGATATCCTTAAATGCCCTGTGTCAAACAAGGTATGGATATCCGTACGCAGCGCAAATCCATTTGCCACAGTATCTTCGCCATTATATTTAAATGGTTTGATATGCGCGGCTTCCAGAATTTCCGGCATGATAACATTGGTAATTATGCATCTGCCGCATGCCTTCAAAACCTCTTTTCGGAAATTGGCCTGGTTCGGCCGGGATGTACGTGAATACTGCACCCTTTTTCTTTCCACTTCCGATGTAATCTCGGTTGATCGGATCACATCCAGCGCTTTAGATAAAGATTTCTCCTGCGGCGCTGTTTTTATCAGTTCCCTGATCTCATCCAGAAGCAATTCATTGATTTCGTACTTTTCCTCCAAACGGCTGCCACCCAGTACACAATCCACATATCCATAATTTTTCAAAAATAAAAAATATTCTCTGGCGATTCTCATATCGTTGGCACCCTGGCAGCAATCCGGCCATTCGGCCAGAGATATATCCCCTGCACGAAACCAAAGAATAAAGTTAATATAATCCTGCAATTCTGCTTTGCATCCAGAAAGAGGTATAATAATTCTTACCAGTTCTTCCGTCGTAAGAAATCCCTGCCCCATTTCCTGCAATTTGCATTCAATCTCCAGCAATAATTTTAGCGGATACAATATCAATCCGCTGTCCAGCCATTGTTTGCATTCCTCTTCCCCCTGCACCTGCGGATTCGGCAGCTTCAATGTCTGTACCGTGATCGCCGCAAACTCTGCCTGGGATATATCGTGATCCGCTACTCTGCGCCCAAAATCCGTTAATTTAATTTTCCCGGACCGTTCTCCTGGCTCAATCAGGCCAAGCGCCCTCCAATACTGCCCGGAATTTCTGATCAGATTGCGTTCCCCCGTCCTCCTTGCCAGATCCACGCCAATGCTGGTATCTCTTATATCGTTGGACAAATTGACCAGTTCATCGGCAAATTCCTTGGAACTGTATTTCAACCCAAGCGGCTCCAATTTTCTCATCCTGAATAAAACTCCCAGCAAAACAACCGGGTCATTCAATCCCTCTGTACATTGAAGACATGCCCATTTCCATTTAAAATCCGGAAACGGCTTCTCCGGTATGTAATTTTTTTCCAGCATTATTCCATTTCCCCCTTATAGCTGTTAAAAACATCCGCTATTGCAAACCCAAGCAACGGCGGCACTGCATTTCCAATCTGTCTGTACACGGATGAATTATTCCCGGCAAATTCATAATCGAGCGGAAAGCTTTGCACCGTAGCTACTTCCCTGCAGGACATTCTCCTTTGTCCGTTAGGATGCGGCAATATAACCACACCGCCTTTATTATCCCCACGCGCAGTAACTGTCGGCGCCGGTTTGCCAGGATCTAATGGCCGATGCCCCAGATAACCGTTAAATTGCAGTTTATATTTGGAGTATACGTGGTTGGGCAAATCATTCGGTTCATCCGGGTTCGGAATCGCTGACATAGCCGCTCCCACAGAAACCCAGCAGTTTCTATCATATCTCCCCTCCTTATCATGCGTTGGCACAGGAAAAATATAATCAAAATCCACATCTTCCCGCACACCGATAATAATAACACGTTGTCTCGTCTGGGGCACTCCGTAATCCGCAGCATTCATCACCTCATGCTTTACCTTATATCCGATACCGGCAAAATCTTTCAAAATCATTTCAAAAATTTTTCCCTTATCGAGATTTTTAATTCCTTTCACATTTTCCGCCATGAAAAACTTTGGCTTCTTCTCTCCCACCACCCGGAGCAGCTGCTTGTACAATTCATTTCTTTCATCACCAACATGTCGGTTCATGTTTGCCACCGAAAAACCCTGACAGGGAAATCCTCCGATTATAATATCGCATTCCGGAATATCTTCCGTTTTAATTTCCGCTATATCCCTGCATACGATATGGTCTCCTATATTATTCCTGTATGTTTCCACAGCATCTTCATACAGGTCGTCCGCCCACACGATTTCATGTCCTGCCATTTTAAATCCCAAATCCAATCCCCCTGCGCCGCTGAACAGCGATACTACTCTCATTCTTCCATTTCCTTTTCTAATCTGATCAGTTCTTCTCCAAGCTTCCTTGCAAACCTGACAGGCACCGCATTGCCAATCTGCCTGTAGCACGAATTCATATTTCCAACAAAATAAAAATCCTCTGGAAAAGTCTGCACACTCGCGCTCTCACGTATCGTCAGCCTACGCTTTCCATTATAATGCGGAATGGCGCAAACTCCTCCTTTCCCATTTCCTCTCGCTAAAATAGTAGGGGAGGGCTTGTCCGGGTTTGTCTCCCTGTGTCCGGTAAAATTCCTGTAAACCACTTTATATGCCGAATAAATATGATTCAGCACATTATTTTCTAAATCCGGATCCGGAAAATGATCAATCGCCTGTTTAATCGATATCCATCGGTTATCCCCATCTTTCGCATAAGTCGGAGCGGGAAATTGAAAAAACATCTCCTCTCCCAGATCCTCCCTTTGCCCGATAATAATGACGCGCTGTCTCGTCTGCGGTACGCCGTAATCCGCCATATTGACCAAATGAACAGACACTTTATATCCTGCCTCTTCAAAATCAGCAATGATCTGTTCAATCGCCGCACCTTTTCCAATGCTCAGAATTCCTTTTACATTCTCCGCTATAAAAAATGAAGGCTGCTTGCTCTTGATTACCTTATAAAAAAATTTGTATAGCTGATTCCTGTCATCATCCAAAACCCGCAGCATATTCGCCTGTGAAAAGCCCTGGCACGGGAATCCTCCGACTACAACATCTGACTTTGGGATATCATCCACATCAATATTGCCGATATCATCACAAATAATATGTTCCCCAATATTTTCCTTATAAGTTGCAACCGCGTCTTTATCAATGTCGTTCGCCCAAATCACTTTATTTCCTGCCTGTATCAATCCTAGATCCAGTCCTCCGGCACCACTGAATAATGACACTATCTTCATTTCATCTACCTCTTGTATCCTGCATACGCCCGTCAAAAATAGCTTCTTCCACCACCTGTATGCATTGGTCTGTATTTTTTAAAATTTCTTCGCCCCAAAAGCGGATAACCGTCCAATCCATAAATAACAATTTTTTATCGATTTCCGCATCCCGTTCCTTGTTTCGTCCGATTTTTTTAATCCAGTAATCCGGGTTCTTTCCCTTTAGCAACCTCGGTTTTAAGACATCCCAATCTCTGCCATGCCAGAATTCGCTGTCACAGAAAATCGCAATCCGGTACTTGGTAAGAACAATATCAGGAGTCCCTGGCAGCCGCTTATAATTTTTCCGGTATCTATACCCTTTCTTCCACAAAGCCTTCCTTAAACGCACTTCGATCCCCGTATCCTTCGAACGGATATGGGACATGCATTTACTTCTTTGTTCCTTCGTCAACGTATCCATATCCAGCCCCCTCAGCATGATTCAGTCTTTACCGCAGCCTTCCTCTGCCCATCCCTTGCAGACATCGACCCATTCCGTAAAACCGGAATACTCCTCCAGTTCACTAATCGTCAGTTCAATCGCGCTATTGCTGCTCCCGCAGGCCGGAAAAACGGTATCAAACCTTTTTAACGAAACATCCAGATAAACCGCAACTCCTTCCTCAATGCCAAAAGGACACACTCCCCCGACCGCATGGCCCACCATCGCTTCCGTTTCATCCTTTGTCAGCATCTTTGCTTTTGTTCCAAACTGTGCTTTATATTTCGGATTATCTATTTTAGCATCCCCGGCCGCTATGATCAAAATCGCTCTTCCATCCACCATAAAAGAAAGCGACTTGGCAATCCTCTTTCCTTCACAGCCGAGCGCTGCTGCCGCCAGTTCTACCGTAGCGCTGGAAACTTCAAATTCTCTAATCCTGTCTTCTATATGATATTGTCTGAAATACTCCCTTACCCTTTCTATCGCCATCTTCTTATCCTCCTGTTGTTTTTCCATTTTTCCGCTTTGTATAGTATATCAATAATATATGAAATCCACAATACGCAAGAAAGCCGGTTTCTATGTACTTCCCCTCCAAAAACTACCACTTTTCAATATTTTATGATAGAATATTGGAAAAATATAAATGTGAAAAACAGGAGAATATGCCAATGTCAGAAAAAATAAAATGGGGATTTATCGGATGCGGAAAAGTAGTTGAGAAAAAAAGCGGGGCCGCCTTTCGCGATGTGCCCCACAGTTGTGTACATGCTATTATGCGCAGAGACCCGGAACAGGCCCGCAGCTCCGCCCAAAAATTTTCGGCCCCTCATTGGTTCAGCCGTATCGATGACCTGCTCGCTTCCGATGTGGATGCGATTTATATCGCTACTCCTCCCGGACTGCACTATGAACAGGCATTGCAATGCTGTGATTATGGCAAACCTGTTTATATTGAAAAGCCTTTTGCCAGGAATTATGCGGAAGCGAAGGCCATCGTACATGCCTTCGCCCAAAAAAACCTTCCTGTTTATGTCGGGCATTACCGCCGCGCTCTGCCCCGTTTTCAAAAAATACATCAGCTTTTGTCCCAGGGACGCATCGGCAGAGTCTGCTCCGTCGATTTTTACTTAAACCGGATTTTTTCGAAACGGGAAGCAGAGCATTCCTGGCTTTATTATCCCGCTTTATCAGGAGGCGGAAAATTTTTCGATATTGCCCCGCATACAATCGATCTTATGATTTATTTATTCGGAGATATGAAGGAACTGCACGGATTCGCCATAAACAGCGGCACGGACTGTCCTCTGGAGGATCATGCGGTCTTCTCCTTTGTGACCGTTCAGAATATCGTTGGCACTGCCAGCTTCAACTGCATTTCCGACCGAAAGGACGACCGCATGATCGTTACTGGAACAAAAGGCACGATGGAATTCAGCGTACATGGGCACTGCGACATCGTTATCAACGATTACTCATCCGGCAATACGGAAGTTCTGGAGATCCCCGACCCAGAAACGGTGGAAGAACCAATGATTCAAACGGTTGTTGAGGATCTTCTCAAACAAGGCCATTGCCCCTGCACAGGAGCGGACGCCCTTCCCACCTGCCAGGCGATTGACCGTATTTTGGAAGGATTTTACCATGGCCGCCAGGATGACTTCTGGAATTATCCGGAAAGATGGGGAAACCAAGACTGACCGCAGCAATCCATCCACTGTTTGGCAAAATTTTTTCCGTTCCTTATGCGTTGCCGTTTCCGTTATTTACTCATCTTCCTCCATAACAACCGTAAAAAATTTTGCCATCAGAGGGACATATGTTGCCAGAAAAACAGCGGCAGCCACGGTTCCCACGCATTTTTTATTTTTGGGTTTATCTCGCTTCTTCCCCTTTTCTTTCCCTCTTATCCTCATACATTTTTGCATCCGCTTCTTTTAACATTTCCTGATAATCCAGTTCCCCGTTGCTCAAGCTGTAACCGAAAGAAAAACTAAGCGGAACCCTTAACCCCTCATCCAAGTTTCCAACGCAGTGTTTTCGGATGAAATCCAACATCCTGATTGTTTCCAGCAGTTCCCCTTTCTCCTCATAGCCATAAAGAAACAGCACGAATTCATCACCGCCCTGCCTTGCCGCAATTCCTTTACCAGCACAGGTAGCGCTGATCATATCTGCAATTTTCTGCAAATAAACATCGCCCTTTTCATGCCCATAAGTATCGTTGACCTCTTTTAATCCATCGGCATCCGCTACTACCATTGCACAATGACACAAGTTTTCAGGCTCATCAGCCAGCCTTGCCAGCTGGACCTCCAGCCCCCGCCGGTTGTACAGCCCTGTCAGCAAATCCATATCCCGTTCTACCTCTATTTTTTTACGCTTGCCAATTTCCTCCGTCACATCAATGGCAACGCCGAATATTCCTTTTTCTTCTTCCATCTCCTCCAATTTTATGTATCGTTTGCCCTGTTTGTCAAGGCTATAGACCCCCTGTTCCTGAGGAACCGGATTTTTACGTATATCTTCAATAAACTCCCGGAACTTATGATAATCGGAAGCCAGTTGTTCCGCCTCTTCGCCGCTCAGGGAAAAAATTCTCGGAATATATTCCGTAAAGCGAACCTTTTTCATCTCTTCATGATACTCATATACGCCTATATACATATTGGTCTTGCTAAGGACATAGGACATTTTCTTATTATTATTTAAAAGGCTTCTCACCATATTATTGATGTAATTGGATAGCTCGAAAAATTCCATGCTGTTCCGAATATCAACGCCTTCCTCCAGATCCCCGTTTGCAATCCTGCCCAGCTTCTCATTGGTGCCGTATATTCCATTGACCACGTACCTGTCCATGCACCGTATCATAGAAAATGAAAGAATGCATACGATCAGCAACAGCCCAAGGGTAAAAAAGAACATATTTCCCGGAATCCTTTGATACATCACGCTATTCGGCATAATACGGCCCACATAAATCGAGCCGATCCGCTGAAATACACAAAAGGAGTCAATTCCATTCACCTTTTCGTGGAATCCGTTTCTTTCTCTTAACACTTCATGAAATGGAATCCCGATATCTTCCAGTTTTCCTCCCACGTTTTCCTCATTGGTTGATCCCACAATCTCCCCGCTTTCTCCGTCAATCGCATAATAATCCACCGCCGGATCGATCCGCAGAAGGGAAAATATATAGGATAGTTCATTCTTCGCCATAGCCTGTGTAAAACGAACCGGCTCCATGCCCACTTGTACGATGAATTCACCATTTTTGCTCCACACCGCCGAGTACTGCATCATTTTGCTCTCCGCCGTGTTGGGCGTAACCTCCTGCACCAGTTCCAGACTTTTATCCTCCAGCATAGGTTTAAAAAAATTCATCTGTTCTCCCGAATCAAAAGTATAGTCATAATATTGCGGGCATGTTCCCGCATAAATGCGTCCGCTCGGATCAAAAATATGGATTTCATCCACTTCCATAAATTCCGCAATCTGCTTTAACCCTTCGATATCATTCACCGCAGAAGGATCAATTTGAAGCAAATAAGCTATCATTTCCACATTATTTAAACAGGTTCTGCTATATTCTTCCCTGATTTCCCCGATCTCTTCCTCATTTTCTTTCAGAGTCTGCCCGATCTGGTGGAATATCTGCGTGGCACTATCCACCGCTCTTTTCTGCTCGTTGAATATTTCTATGCTGCCGATAATAGCCAATATCACCACCATTACAATTAATGAAATAACCGCCATATACCTTCTAATGATCTCTTTCAGTGTTTTCATGCCTTGCTCCTCTCCCGCTTTATCCACACCTTCCCCTGAAAAATATATGCATATTGTCGTCCGTATTGCTGTCAACCGCTTATTTTAAACTTCTCCATCTCCTGTTCCAGACCTTCGGAAATTTCTGTAAGACTGCCGACCTCACTTCTGATATTCTTAAGTTCATCCTCCAGAGAAGCGATCACTTCCGCAGACAGCCCTTCCGTATTTTCCGAAACATCCCTTATTCTCTGTACGGCACCAATAATGGCATGATCGATCTCATACATTTCCGTGATCAATCCATCAATGGTATTTGCTGAACTGCCCGTTTGGCCCGCCAATTCTTTATAACTTTCGAATATTTCCTCTACCTTCTGTGCGGCCTTCATCTGAACCACCATAGAATTTTTCACTTTTTCAATATCAAAAACCGTCGTTTCAATCTCCTTACACAATTCCACAATAATTTTCCCAATATTCCTTGTGGCAGATGTGGAATCCGCAGCAAGTTTGCCGATCGATTCCGCCACAACAGCAAAGCCTCTTCCCGCATCTCCTGCTCTGGCCGCCTCAATACTGGCATTCAGGGATAAAAGCTCCGTTTCCGAAGAAATATCGCTGATGACTCCTACAATATCCGCGATTTTTTCAGAATAAGTTTCCAGTGTTTTTATCCTTTTGTATGAAAGTTCCACGTTGTGTTCCACATGCCGGTTCTGCTCCTTTAGCTCCCGAATGCTTTTCTCTCCTTCCGTACCGGAACTGACCGCATGTTCTGCCTCGCCGAGTAAAATTCCGCTCCTGTCCTTCAATTCTTTGAAATTATTCTCCATATCCGCCATCTTTTCCACAACCCTGCCTACATCTTTTGTCCAAATTCTTCCGAAGCTTCCAACGGAATCTGTTCCGTAATAATGTTTCCGTCTTTATCCTTTTTCGTATTCCCTTCCGCATCTTTTACGGAAACAGTCCTCGTCATATCCCGGTAATTATATTGCTCCTCGATCTGTACCGCATGAGGGTGCGCCACCACGACTCCTTCCCCATCCATCACAAAAGATATTCTGCCGTCTTCTTCATGGGAGTATTCGCCGATCAGATTCTGTAAAAAATCCAGCTTCATATCCGCCACATAGATTCCTACCAGTTCTTCTTCCCGATACATAGGGAAAAAAACAGAGGCGCAAGGCATTCCCGTAGCGACAGAATAGTAGGATTGGGATATAAACGGCTTTTTTTCCGACATCATTTGTATAAACCACCATCTCGTGGAACGATCCGCCAGTTCTCCCTGAGAACGCCCGGTCTGCATGCCGTCTGTCCCCTGAATATAAATCTGCTCCAAATAGGTATTCCTCGCAACACACTGTGACAAAACAGACGTTTGTATTGCCGTGTCCATTGTCAGAATACTTGGATTATCTGCCAATTCCGCATTTACGCTGTATGCTCCATCCATAAACACTGCGATTTCCCCTGCCAGCAGATTAGAAGCATCCTGATTCCTCGCATAGATGTCTTTTTCATAAGCAGCTATAAATATCGTTATGATAATTGCTGCGAGCAGACCTATCACTGCGATCATCGGAATCAGCATCTGTCTAAAAATACTTTTCTTCCTCATATCCGTCTTTTCCTCCCGTATCGTAGATCCTAATATGTCCGTATCTGCAAAAGCAGCCATTTTATCATCCATTCCACCATTTACTAATTTTATTAAAATTATCATAAAGAAAATGGAAATGCAATAACAAAGCGATCCCCATAAACTGCAATCCGTACCATAGCCGAAAGTTGCTTGCCATGATTCCATATATATTATAAACTATATACTAACAGTACGATAATTTGAGGAGGGCGAAACATGAACGAAAAAAGCAAATTGCTTACTATCGGTCAATTCGCAGCGCTGCATGGCATTAATAAAAAAACCTTGATGTGGTATGACGAAATCGGACTTTTTAAGCCCGCCGCCATTGATCCGCAAAACGGATACCGCTGCTATAATTACCATCAAAGCCCCATTCTTGAAACAATCCTGCTTCTTAGGGAACTGGACGTATCAATCAATGAAATACAAATATTTATGAAAAACCGTTCGGCTGAAAATATGAAATGCCTTTTGGAAGAAAAAATAACCGACCTGGACCGCCGCATGATCCACTTGCAAGCCGTTAAAAAGACATTGTGCAACCACCATCAGAATATGGTCACATTGCTGGCCATGGATCTGTCGGAAATCAGCGTTATCGAAAAGGAAGAACGTTATCTGGTAACGGTAGACATAGACCGCTCCACTTCTTTTGAAAAAGAGGTAGAACTGATCACTGCTGAAACTGCCAAATACCAGCTTGGCCGTCTGCACGACGCCTCTTATGGCTCCATGATTTCCGTCGCCAGTCTGCAAAACGGCAGTTTCGACGATTACTCCAAACTGTTCATCGAGATCCCTTCCCTCACCCATAAAGACGGGCTTCATATACAGCCTGCAGGAAGGTATCTGAGAGCCTTTTATAAAGGCGGCTGGGACGGCCTCCCGCAACGGTACCTGGCCATTCTTGATTATGCCCGCCGACAGGGGCTGACCCTGTCCGGCTTTTCCTACGAAAAAGGACTCAATGAAGCGGTGATCGACCAAATAGAAGATTATATCTTACAGATAGAGATTCCTGTCCTTACATAGACTTTTACGGATATCAGATCATGGTGTAAAACATTCCATGTCTGTTGCAGTACGCATATAAAAGAATATCTTCCTGATTTCTTAATATTTTCTAACTATTAGAATCATGGGAGTAGATCGTAAATCCGTCTCTGCCTTTCTTCGCCTTTCTTACAAACAGCGCCTGATCCGCTTTCCGGTACAGTTCATCAAAAGTCTCGTTGCCGACCCGCCTTGCAATACCAACGCTTATGGACGTTTTCAGGGCTCTCCCCTTGGCCGAGTATATATTTCGGGCGGCTTCACAGATTTGCTCTGCTTTTCGCGCGATCACTTCATAATTATTTTTTCCCGTATAAAATACACAAAATTCATCCCCGCCAAGCCTTCCGATAATGTCTTCGCTTCGAAAATATTCTTTCAATATATTCGCGATCTGCTGAATCACATAATCTCCTTTTGCATGGCCATAGGTATCGTTAATTTGTTTAAAAAAATCCAGATCTATCATGAAAAAAGCGCCAGTACTTGGGATGGAATATAATTGAACTGCCGATTCGATTTTTTTACGGGTTGTTTCTTTATTATAAATACAAGTTGCCAAATCTAACTCTGCCTTTTGTATCAGCCTTATCTCCCGCCGCTTTTGCCGGTCGATATCAAATAAATGCAAATAGCTTTTCACACGCCCTCCCATATCCTGAAACAAATGCACGCTATTCCGAACCCAAAGCGATTCCCCATCCGGCCTGACGGATTCATAATCCAAATTTATCTCTGTCTGCCCCAAACGATAAGATTTGATCAAATTTGCAACAGAAAAAGTTTTTATAAAATTTATTCGTGTTTCCTCATCCACTATCCTATTTATGACTCCGAATATTTCACTTTCATAATCGTCGCCGCTTTTGACCGATATGGAACGCCTCTCAGTCGGAACATAATCTTCAAACTTTCCTGTCTCCAGATCAATCTTATAAGTGGCAATCAAATCTTTCCGCATAAAATCAGAAAACTTTTCCTGTCTGCGGTATTTTTCGATCTCATCCTCCGCAAAAGAAAATGGGTAAGCCTCTATCTCCTGCACATTCAGGGAGAGAGGCGCTGCCTGTAACATATTGATTTTCCATTCCTCTTCTATCTTCCGCATGCTGGCGCACTGTCCGATACGGCTCTTTCGGGACTGTTCCCCAGTCATTGTTGTGACAACGACAGTTGCGCAAATATTGGCATAATCATCCCCATAATACCGGGTCTGCATATTTTCATACCGGATTTTTGTCTTCATACCGCTCATATTCCTCCGCGCACGCAACAGGAAAAGGCGCATATCCTCCCTGCATCCGATAATACCCTGTGAACCCATCCCAATCCCTATTACGTCCTCCGCCAAAAGATCGAGAACCCGATCTATATCATGTGCCTTCAATCCTCCTTCCACGAAACCGCAAAAACATTTTTGAATTCTATTTATTTCTTCCATTATATATCTGCTCCTATATACTTACCTTGTAACTGTTGTTCTTCTACTTCTCTTTTCAACCCTATGGATATGCCGGGCCATATGCTTATCGCCGGCCCTGCCATCCGGCATTTGCCAGAAGTCCCGGAATCACCCGGAACTCCTGGACTCTCTGGGGTTTCTGATCCGCCAGGCCTCCTATGGCTTATCCGGTAGTTTCCGTTTATCGGAAGTCTCTGGCGTATTTGGAATCTCCGGATCACCGGGCTTCCCTGGCCTATCCGGTAATTCCGGTTCGCCGGTGGTTCCAAAGTCATCCGGTTTGCCAAAAGTTTCTGGCTGTGAGTAAACGTTCATTTACTAATATTCTAAAAACAAACCGCTTTCCAGCGGCATGTTTTCTATTCCCTTTTTCTTTTCTTAGGCTTTTCCGGTTTTAGATAACCGCTTAAGCCGGTAGTCAGCAGTTGGAATATCGTATCTTCTGTCTCCTGATCGTTGGGAAGCGTCCCCTCCACCACGTATTTCGCATACATTACGGTGGAAGTGAGTACATGGAGCCATAGCAGATCCTGATTGATCCGCTTCAGACTTGGAAATACCGTCTGAAAAATGCGAACCATTCCAATAAAAGTATTGAAATAACTCACATCCCGGCTCTTATTGTATTTTGGAAAAATCGCGCCGTCCCGAAACCTATGGTAAAAGATCGTTTCGTCGGGATGAGCCACCCAAAAACGAAAATATGGCAGCCACAGGCTTTTCACTGCTCCCATGGGATCGGTAACCATTGTCAGCGGATTCAATTTCAAATGTTCAAAAATAGCCGCCGCCTGCTTATCCACATAGGTAAAGCATTCCACGATCAACTGGTCTTTGCTATCGAAGTAGCGGTATAAGGCTCCGGGCGTAATCCCTGCTAAATCGCTGACATTTTGAATCCGCACTCCTTCTAAACCATACTGGCGCACGGCTTTCATCGTTGCATAAATAATTCGGGTTCTGGTATCCTCCAATAGCACTCTCTTCTCTCATAAAATATTCATATTACTTATCATATCCCTGCAATTATACACTGCCTTATGCCTGTTGACAATACCCTTTTTAATATTCATACCTCTTCCTGTATTTCCGGAGCATGAATGCGGACAATGCAAGAGCCATCAGTTCCGCTGCCGGCGTAGCCAGCCATATACCATTCACGCCGAAAAGCAACGGAAGCACGATCATAGCTGCCAGCATAAACACAAAAGAACGGGAAAACGCAAGGACGGCCGAAACTACCCCGTTGGATAATGCGGTAAACATTCCGCTGGCAAAAATATTATATCCGATAAAACACAGCGCTATGGTGCATATCCGGTTTCCTGTCACAGCCAGATCATATACCGGATTGTCTGGCCGGGCAAAAACCGATACCAGCGGTCTCGTCAGCGCAAAGGAGGCTGCAACCGTCATTATGGAAATAAACGCAATCACCCGGAAACTGGTTCCGACCAGCTTTTTCAATTTCTCATGATTCCCCTCCCCATAATAATAACTGACCATGGGAGCCACTCCATAGGAATATCCTGTATACAAAGAACTGGCAAACATCAACACATACATAATAATTGTAACGGCCGCAACACCATTCTCCCCGACATAACGGAGCATTGTCCAGTTAAACATCATCGTAATAATTCCTGTCACGAGCGCAGTCGCCATTTCGGAACACCCGTTTGCAGCTGCATTGACGAGGACTTTCCATCGGAACACCGGCTTTTGAAAATGCAGCAAACTTTTTTTCCTGCAAAAAACAAATAAGCCAACAACCGCGGTCACGGAATACCCCATTCCTGTTGCAATCGCCGCTCCGCTGATTCCCATATGGAATACCGCAATAAACAGATAGTCGAGCGCCATATTCAGCAAACCGCCCGTTACGGAACAGACCAGGGAAAGCGTCGCTTTCCCGCTGGCGATCATATAAAGCGTAAAATTATTCATCAAAAGAATGGGTATGGTAAACACCAAATAACGGCTTAAATATTCCACACAATATTTTTCCACCTCTGCCGACAAACCCATTCCTGCAAAAATGCGGTCCATGGACAGATATCCGGCCATACACATAACCATTCCCACAAAGACATTGATTAAAATCAGAAACGTAAAATCTTCCTTTGCCTCCCTGCTCTTCTGTTCTCCCATTTTTTTCATGATGACTGCGCTGCCCCCGGTGGCAAGCATCGTGGATATAGCGGTAACGAGCTGGATGACGGGAGCTGTCAGGTTGATCGCCGAAAGCGCGTCCGTACCGATCAAATTTGATACGAACAAGCCGTCCACCATCGTGTAAAAGGACATAAATACCGTCATGGCTATTGTTGGAACGGCAAACTTTAAAATATTTTTCAGCGTTACCGGTTTTACATATGCATTTTGATTTTCCATTATTTTCTCCTCGCTTTTCATATTTCTTCCCCCTGAAAAGCATCATAGACCGTACAGTAACAGTACGGTCAACAAGAAAATAAGAAATATTTTAAAACTTTCCCCCTCATATTATAAAGAACATAATTTCTTTTTATTTTTTAACCGGTCTATCAGCATTCGACAAGGTTTTGTAATATATTTATCTTTATGGAATAATGCCAGCATTTGATTTTCCATTTTTATTTTATCCAGGTGAATCAAACGCAGTTTCTTTAAAAGCAAAGAATCCGCCAATAATTTTTCCGGCAATATTGTAATGCCCAGTCCCGCTTCGGCCGCTTTGACCAGGGCAAGTGAATTCACGCTTTCCCAAACAGGCTCTGCCTTTAACCCGGCAAGCGCAAGCGTATGATCTAACGTATCGCGGATTGCGCTTCCCTGTTCACGGAGCAATAACGGATAGCGGCACAACTGATCCGGCGGCATTATTTCTGCCGATACATCGAATTCCGGCGCACAGGCCGCGCATAACTGGTACGAACCCAAGAGTATCGTATGAAAATTCCCCTTTGGGGCAACGCCTTCCCAAAATGCAATATCAGCATTTCCGCGTTGCAAAATATCGAGCGAGGCATTGGCGCTTGCAACCCGGACGGAACATTGAATTTCAGGAAAAGCTTTTTTCCATTCGCTCAATATTTCAGGAAGCAGGAAGGAGGCAATCGTAATGCTTGACACAATATTAACGGGAGCATTTTCTTCCAGATGATTCATTCTTCTGTCCAAATTTCTGCAAGCCGTTAAAATGCTTCGCGATTCCTCTAAAAGAGAAGCGCCGCAGCCAGTTAAGGCAACCCCCTTTGGCAAACGTTCAAAAAGGGCTGTCCCCGCCTGTTTTTCAAGTTCCGCCACCGCATGGGAAACTGCGGACTGCGTAATATATAGTTTTTTGGCAGCTCCTGTAAATGTTCCGGTTTCTGCTATTGCTTCCAAAATCTCCAAATACCGTATAACCATTTTGAACCTCGTTTTTCACATGAATAGAATAGATGGATTATATGAAATTATAGCATTTTACAGATTGCAAAACAAGAGATATAATAGGCGGAACAGGAGGATGATTACTTTGAAACAGCATTTAAAAACATATGTCTGGCTCTTGGCAGCCAATCTGTTTATCAGCACTTTTACTTTTGGCGGCGGTTATATCGTCGTTCCAATGATCCGCCGTTTTTTTGTTGTAAAAAAACAATACTTTACGGAAGAAGATTTAATAAACATGGCTGCGATCGCACAATCAACGCCGGGAGCGATTGCAATCAATCTTTCGGCCCTGGCCGGATACAAAGCGGCCGGCATTGCGGGAGCTTTCATAAGCTGCTTTGCCGCTGTCGTTCCTCCGCTTGTTATCCTCGCGTTTATTTCGGCATTTTATAAAATATTTGTTTCCAATATGGTTGTCATAGCAATCTTAAAAGGAATGGAGGCAGGTGTTGCCGCCTTAATGGTTGATTTGATCACGGATATGTGTTCTTTGATTTTAAAGAAAAAGTCGTTTTTTTTATCTGCCATGATACCGTTATCATTTGCAGCCAACTTTCTATTAAAGATCAATGTAGCCCTAATACTTTTTGTTTGTTGTTTTTTATGTATCTTGCAAGTATTTTATAAACAGGAGAAAAGAAAATGAGCATTTCATGGAAACTATTTTTTGCATTTCTAAAAACCGGCCTGTTGAGCATCGGCGGCGGTTATGCAATCATCCCTTTGATCCGGGAACAAGTCGTAGAAAGAAATCATTGGATCAGCGAAAAAATGTTTACAGACATTATTACCATTTCACAAATGACTCCGGGGCCATTGGCCGTGAATACGTCAACATTTGTCGGGCTTCAGGCCGGTGGTGTCACGGGAGCATTGGCAGCAACCATTGGCTGTATCTCCTGCGGCGTTATTATTTCATTGGCTCTATATCATTTTTTTCAAACACACCAACAATCCGCTTATGTGCTGGAAGTGCTGAACGGGCTAAAATCCGCTTCATTGGGTTTGATCATTTCAGCCGCATTCACGATTATAATATTCGCATTATACGGCAGCAATCAGTCCGAAACGGATTTTTTATCCCCTAATTGGGCTGCATTATCGATGTTTTTCACTTTGTTGTTTCTATTGCGGAAATGGAAGCTCCATCCGGTTGCGGTTATGCTGATCAGCGGCGCTGCCGGATGGATACTTTATCGGTGACGGTCTGAGCCCGTTACTTCATATTTATTTTATTTGCAAACGTATCTATGGCTGCAAACGGGCAGAAGAAGGAAATTTTTACCTCCAAATTACATCATACATTTTCTCCGCTTTCCTTCCTTTCCCGGATCTCCTGAACGATCTTGTTATAAGCTTTCTTATTCAGACGGTAAAAGAACAAAACAACTGCCGTAACGATCCACAATACCCCCGGAACCGTTGTAAACGAATGCTTGATAACTGCCAGCACTGCCGGATTCTGCTGCTGATTCGCCACATATCCGCAACTGCCCAAAACACCTGCCAGTACAGAAGTCCCGATTGCCATCCCTATTTTATTCCCCAAAGAAATAAATGCATATTGGAAGCCGTCATTACGCAGCCCTGTTTTCCATTCCCCATATTCCACACAATCCGGTACGATTGCATAGATAGCCGTATTAAATCCTGAGAAGAAAAATTGTGCCAGACATGAGAACAGGTAAAATGGAACCGGTGATTTTCCAACTGTAAAAAAATACATACAAAACATGCTGACTCCCGTAAGAAATGCAAATATGGAAGCAGAACGCCCTTTATTATTGGTCAGGCGAAATACCACGGGGAAACAAGCCGCACCGATAATGGAAGGGATAATAATAAAAAGCGAATAAGTGCTGAATAACGCCTGATTTCCTTCTACATAAGTAAAATAATAGAGCGCATCCGCATTTCTTCCATAAAGCGTTATCCCAAACAAAAACTGCCCCGCCACCGCAATCATATAGGGCCTGTTTATGGCAACAGAGGATAACTGTACTTTCAAGGATGTTTTTTCTTTCTCAGGAACCTCCACAACTTCCTTTGTTTTTGCAAAACAAAAGATATGGCACGCTGCAAAGATACATCCATAGATGACAGCAATCAAAAGGTACCCTCTTCTGTCATTTCCCTTGCCAAGCGCCTCAATCAAAGGCACTGTTATAATATTGATAATTCCGATAGCAATCATCGCACTGACGGAACGGAATGTATTAATTTTCGCCCGTTCTTCTATATTCTGCGTCATTGCGCCGCACAAAGTTCCATAAGGGATATTCACACAAGTATACCCTAAAACTAAAATACAATATGTAACCGCCATATAGACAATCTTAGCAACGGGCGACCAGTTGGGATGAGCCCAAAAGGTCAGCATTAGCACAACAGCTGTTAATGGCGCAGCAATCAAAAGCCACGGACGGTATCTTCCCCATTTTGTATGTGTTTTATCGCTCAGCCCGCCGATCACCGGATCATTAATCGCATCCCAAAATCTTGAAAACAGCATTAATCCTGCAACCGCACTCATTCCTATCCCGAAAACATCCGTATAAAATATCATCAGGAAATTCCCCACAAACATCCAACTGAAATTGCACCCCACATCGCCCATGCCATAGGCAATCTTGCTGATCAACGGCACTTTGACATCCGTATTCTTCCGCTCCATTACGATCCTCCTCGTTATAAATATTGACTAAAAGAAACACCTGATCTCTTCTGCTCACTCCGCAATACGTATCACTGCTTTTACGATATCCGCTTTATTGCTTATACTGTAATCCATAGCCTTCTGTGCTTCATCAAGCTCGAAAATATCCGTCACGATACCTTTCAGGTTCACCTTTCCTGCCGCAACAGCTTCTATCGCCATCGGGTAAATATGACGGTAACGGAATACCGTCTTGAAAGTCAGTTCTTTATCCAATACAAGGCTCATGGGCAGCGTCATCTCCCCGCTCTTGCTATACCCTACCAATACGATTACCGCGCCCTTCTTCACCATATGTATCGTCTGTACTGTCGTCACCTCTGTTCCTGCGGTTTCCACGGCAAGATCGCATCCTTTTCCATCCGTCAGTTTTTTTACCTCTTCCACCACATCTGTCTGCGCCCCGTTAATAATTCCGTCTGCCCCCAGTTCCAGCGCTTTTTGAAGGCGTTTTTCCATGATATCCGCCACATAAACTTTGGATACCCCCATTGCCTTTAACGCCATCATCGTCACCAATCCGATACAGCCTGCCCCCATAACAACTGCTGTCTGTCCGGCCCTTGCGCCCCCCTGCATGGCAGCATGGAAACCCACTGCCAAAGGCTCGATCAAAGCGCCTTCCATCGTACTTACATTATCAGGAAGCTTAAAGCAGAGATCCGCTTCATGAGCCACATATTCCTGAAAAACCCCGTCCACCGGCGGCGTTGCAAAAAAGACCACATCCGGGCAGAGATTATAACGCCCTGTTTTGCAGAATTCGCAATGTCCGCAAGTCTTTCCCGGTTCCAGTGCCACCCTGTCGCCGACTTTCAGATGCTTCACATCTTTCCCCGTTTCAACGACCGTTCCCCCTGGCTCATGCCCGAGTACGAAGGGCGGATTCACCACATAATCACCGATTGCTCCTGTTTCGTAATAATGCAGGTCGCTGCCGCAGATTCCCACATACTCCAGTTTGACAAGCACCTCATCATCCTTTATTTTCGGAATGTCCCGTTCTTCAAACCCCATCTTGCCAATCCCAAGCATTACCGCTGTTTTCATTTTTTCTTTCATGATAATTTCCTCCTTTTTGCGTAAATTTTTTATTTATATCACTTTATTTATTACTTTATTAAATACTTTAATTATGTATGTTATTTTATTGTCAGAACCTTATTTTGTCAACAGATTTCCGTTAAATACTTCGCTTTCGTCGTTTCCAACAAAACTCCGCAGAGACTTTCATAGAAAATGCACAATCGAGCAGAGAAGATTCATCTTCCCTACTCGCCGCGCGGGGTGCGTGCAGCAAAGCTGCTAATTTCCTTACGCACCCCTGCGCATCGCACCCCTGTGCGCAAAAAAAGAAGCCTCATTTCTGAAACTTCTTCTGATCAGCTATCAACCCTTATTTTATATTTGACTTACAAATGTCTCTATCACTTTCAGCGCTGCTCCTAATGCCGCTGCCGCCACCTTATAATTACAAGTTTTGACATAGGGTTCTTTCTCCTCAAAAGTATTCCTCCCAGCCACTTTATCCCATAGTTCCTGAAGATGTACCCCCATGCAGCTTCCTACATATCCTCCTAAAATAATATCGCAATCCAGAAGCATGTGAATATTATTCACTGCAATAGCCAGATAATTCGTATAAGAATCCCATATCTTTGCCGCCTCTGCATCTCCCTGATCCAACAAACGGAAAAACTGTTCCAGCTTTCCATCTGCCGCATCGGATAAGTGCCAGGCAGCACAATAAGCATCCAGACATCCCCTTTTTCCACAATAGCAGCTTTCCCCATCTATAGCAACTGTCATATGTCCAACCTCGCCGCACCGGAAATTCTTTCCTTGTATCAGTTCATTCCTGCTGAAAATCGCGCCGCCCACCGTATTGCTCAGCGATAAATAAAAGAAACTTTCCGTTCCCCCGCCATGGCAGTTCTCCGCATACGCCCCTGCATTGGCATCATTCAGGAAAAAACAAGGGTAAGAAAAAAACGTACTTACCGCATCAAAAGGTACAGCTTTTATCTCCAATATATGGGAATATGTTATCAATTCTTTATCCAAATCGATAATTCCCGGAAAGGATATGCCCACTCCCAAGATCTTATCCCTGTCGGTGCTGCTTCTATCCAAAAAAAGTTCCAGTTTTTCATTGACCTTCCGATAATAAGCCTCTTCCGGGGCATATGGTTGGCTAATACGTTCATATTCCAGAAGTTCTCCTATCATATTGGTAAGCACCAATGTAATATGATTTTTGGTAATATCCAGTCCGACCGCCAGCTTTCCATTGACAACTGCTGACAAAGCCTTCGCCCTTCTCCCCCCTGTTGACTGCAATTCCCCCTTCTCTTCCAATAAGCCTTCCGCTATCAGCTCCTTTGTAATCTGCGTTACCGTGGGCAGACTAATTTTCATATTATATGAAATATCGGGGTTTGATACGGTTCCATGCTTACAAATATAACGAAAAACCTCATTCCTGTTTTTTTTCTTCACTTCTATATTTGTTATTTTCTTCTTATCCATGCTAATCTCACCTATACTTTATTAAAGTATTTTTTTAAGTATAGCATTTCTCTAGTAAAAAAGCAAACTTCCTCTCATTCATCTGCTCATTTGTAATATAGCTGCCATTGAAAAATAGCGCATAAGTTGTAATTGGTGTCGGAGCATTTTGTGCGTCCTCTTTATTCTGCAAATGAACCGACTTAAATTTTATCGATTTCTCTTTTGCAATATTTTCAATTACAGGAACATACTTGGCATTAAACGGGCACTGGTCGGTGTAATACAAAACATATCCCATCTCATCGACATGTGGATGTTTCGCACATTCTTTGAATTTCGGCAATAAAGCATTTTCCGTAAAAGGGAAATACCATAGCTGAATGCCGTTAGCCGCCTCATCGCTAACAGCAAACCCTTTGTATTTCAGGAATTTGGGGTCAGCCAAAAATGGTTTTTTCTTCGCCGCCGATAATATGCATAATCCTTTTTTTCCTTTACTCTTGCTATCCTCAATGCAAATATTCAGCAGCTCTGCCCCATAACCATGTCCTTTGAAAGAACCAGCCACCCATAAACAGTCAATATACATATAACCGTCTGCGGCAATGGGATTCCACGCATTTTCAGCGGGTATATATTCAATAAAACACTTTCCCCTCTGTTCACTTTTTATGAAAACTAATCCATCCTCAAAACGTTCTTTCAGCCAAGTTTTTTTTGACGTCACTTGAATGTCATTATTGTTTGCAATCGCACAACATATATGCTCTTTTTCTATATTCCCGTTCGTTACGCTAACATATTCCATAGGGCTGCCTCCATAAATTCCTGATTCGTCGCTGCTTTATGATATATCCTTTTTCCCTATAACCGTCCGGCTATTGTATTTAGTATAGCACGTATATGTTGACATCTTTTGTCAGGATTTATTTTTTTTATAAATTGCTTGTGCCTGTTCCGCTAAAACATCTTTTAAATACTTTGGTTCAATGATTTCGACTTGCGCCCCAAATGAAAGCAAATAGCCAATGAGCCATGAATCAACAGGCATTTTAGCACAAACAATTAAATCGCCGTTTTCTTTATATTCCATTTCTGTCCGGTCAAATTCATCATAGACACGATATGCAATTTCTTTTGAAAACAAAAGGACAATCTGTGTATATGTCTGTTGCAAATTGTTTTTTGTTTCCGGGTATGGCCTTGGTACAAATGTATGTTCCAATAATTCCCACTCCAATATGCGATTTAGTTTAAATATGCGGAAATCCTGCTTTTCCATGCAAAACGCTTTCAAATACCACTCTTTTGATTTATAGGATATTTTTAATGGTTGAACGATTCGTTCACTTCTTTCGCCCTTCGTGTTTTCATAGACTATTTTTATTTCTTTGCACTGAATGACTGCCGTTTTCAATATCTCAAATTTTAAGCGGTCACAAGCACATTTTCCCCAACGTGAAAAGTCTACTTCGAGCCAATTTCTTGTATTTACATTGAAAAGGGCTGATAACTTTGTCAGCATTTCCTTTCCGCTGGTATAACCTGTGGCGGCCATACTTTGTATTGCCGTCAATACTTCCTGCTTTTCGTTTTCGGATAATATTGCCCTGTCCAAAATAAAGTCCTGCAATAAATATATACCGCCGTTTCTTCCCGGTTCCGCATAGACCGGAATGCCCGCACTGCTTAATGCTTCCATGTCACGGTAAATTGTTCTTGTGGAAACTTCAAATTCGGCTGCCAATTCGGGAGCCGTAGCTCGTTTCCTATCTAAAAGATAATATAAAATTTTGAATAAACGACTATCTGACATCCTTCCTCCGTTCCTCTGTTTTTTCCTCTTCTTTCTTTTCCTTCTGCTTTTCCAAACGTTCATCCATGTTCTTCTTCATTCTCTCCGCATTGGTCATCCCGGTCTCAGTTACGGAATATACCGAACTTTGTATACTGCCATCCTTGCCAATCGACCAGGTCTGCTGATAATGGGTCACCGTCCCTCCCATTGCCTTATTCTGTGAAGAAAGCTGTTCATACCCCTGCCTTTCCAGTTCCGGTATTCTTTTCAGGAAATCTTCCAATTCTTTCGCCTTTTGGGAATCTCCTGTACATTTCTTTAAATACTCACCGGATATCGTCACATTGCCTTTGGACATACATTCATAATTCTTCCGCAGGTAAGAATAGTAATCCGATACCTCCTTTTCCCCGATCCCCTTTGTTTTTCCCGTCTGCGCAGGTACGGCATCTTTCGGTTCCGCTTTCTTGCCTGTCTTATTTTTCTGTGCCGCATATGCACTTTCGTACATATTGTTATAGTTGTTTCCGATTCCTGAAATTGCCATAATTTTTATCCTCCTGAAATTTTATTTTGATTGGCCGGAACGTTTCCCTTGCGCCGCCGGCTCTTTGTCCCTTTTGCCTATAATGCATCTACACGATTCCGATACTTTCATTTTTCATCATGACCGACAGGATGAACACCCTGCCCCTTACCTTAAAATCCATGGTTCCCCCATATTTCTCCGCCGTACTTCTGATGTTGGCCAAACCTATCCCATGATTCTCCCCGTCCTCCTTCTCCGTCACGGGAAACTCATTCTGCGTTTTTCTCACCACCCTTCCGTCAAAGCTGTTCTCCACTTTCAGAAAGAACAACTCTCTTCTTTGAAATGAACTGATATGGATAAATGCTTCTGCATCCCATTCCTGCGTTTTCAATTTCCGACACGCCTCCATTGCATTATCCAGCGCATTTCCCAAAATAATGCCAATATCATAACTTTGAATGAACAGTTTTTCAGGAAATTGAAGACCCTCCACATCCATCCGCAAGTCCGGCACCGAACTGACAGCCTCATGATATTTCATATTCAGCAAAGTATCCACCACCGTATTCCCTGTCTGAAACCGGGATTCCAGTCTGTCCATCGTCTGGTTCAGTTCTTCCAGATATGCCTGTAGTCCATCCTCTTTTTCTGCCGCAAGCTGCATAATGATAGAAATTGTATTCTTCATATCGTGCCTCATTCCCTTTATCCCGGAATAGACACGCTCCATTTCCCCTATATGCTCTTGCAGACTGTTGATCTGTTTTTCCAAAATAATGCGGTTACTCTTTTCCCTGTTCCGGTAAATCATGTCCTGAAAAAGCTTCACCCCAAAAACGATGGAAAGCAATGAAAGAATCAATATTACAGGCACTATGATGGCCAGGGACGGATATCTGTCATAAATCTGTTTTGGCGCTCCATCTTCCATTGTAAACAAAATCGCCCTGAGCAGACTGCATATCAATATAGCGATCAGACTGGGGGTCATAAGAAACAGCAGCTCAGTATTTCCAATCCTGTAACTTTTCTCCCGGAATGTGTTCATCACTTCTTTCAACAGATAATAGATCACAACAGCTGAAACTATAAATACCAAGACACTAGTTCCAATCACGGTTATATGAACCAAGGCAGAAAGCACACCGGCTGATACAATATACCCTTTCTCCACACACCAGCCCCACAGTACTATCAGTAAGTTCCCAAGTCCGCCAAAGGTATATGCGAGGAATGCGCTGATCTCACTTACCGCCATAAAAACCGCTGTCAGGAAAAACCTCATTTTCCCTCCCGCCCTGTAAAAAACCAATGCAATCACGGATATGATGCCTAAGATCATTGCCAGTCTTGCAAAAACCCAAAAACTCCCATAGTCATTTGGAAGAAAAATTCCCAGTCCTAACCGCAGAATCCCATACAGCACCGTGGCCGCCAACCCGTTGACCCGTCGGTTTCGTATCCTCCCTTCCAGAAAATTCCCATAGAAATAATGCAGACAGTATCCCTGGAATATGGCGGAACATACTTCCAGCAAACCGCTCACCACTTTATACACAGGACACCCCTCCATTCTGCAAATACCACATATATGCTTTTACGAATTCATTGTGCTTCTTTCTTGTCAGGTAGACCTTTTCACCGTTGGAAAGGAAAATGCTGTCATTATCATATCTTGCTATATGCCCCATATTTACCAAATATCCTCTGTGGCAGCGGTAAAATCCCTCCCCGAGCTGTCCTTCCAGTTCATCCATCGTGGCATATGACTCTATAATGTCCTCCATGTCCGTGATATGGATCTCCACCTTCTTCCCCCTGCTCTCAATATACAGGATGCTGTCCAGGTTGAGCGTATATCCCTGGCTCTTCGTCCTTATGAATATCCTCTTCTCCTTCTGTCCTTTCCTTCTTCCTGCTTCTTCTACCGCCCTGCCCAGCACTTCCATGAATTTCTTTTCCTCAATCGGCTTTAGCAGGTAGTGAAATGCCGACACGTCAAAAGCCGCAAACACATACTCCTTTATTCCCGTAATAAAAATGACCACCGCATCTGCATCGGACTGCCGGAGAATTCTCGCCGCCTCAATGCCTCCCATACCCTCCATCTGTATGTCAAGAAAGATAATGTCAAAATCCTTTCCTGTAGCCAGCAGTTCTTCCCCCGCAGCAAAATTACTTATATGAAAATCGGGATTCTTCTTTTTTATGAAATTATTGATCTGCCCTCTGATCGCTTCCTCATCATCAACCACTGCTATATTCAAAATTCTCACCTCGGATTCTTTTGCCGTCATTTAATTTATCGGCAGCTTTTCCGTTATTTTGGGACTTCAGGAACAAAAAGCATGAAAAATGGAGCGAAAGATATCCATGCAGTACGGAAATTTCAAAATAGGTCTAAAGTTTTTTGCCATTCGTCCGAGAAAGGGCGGCTGATACATAGGCAGATTACTTCAAGGCAAGGGGCTTTTGCCCATATACGAAAAAGAAACCGGGGATTCCATCCTCCGGTTTCTGGGATAAACTAATTTTTTTTATGCAAATCAGCAGACCAATCCGCTGATACATAACGGGCTTCCCCTCCTATAAACGAACATCCACCGGCACATAAGGCGTCGGCTGCTGTGGTGTCGGCTGCTGCGGCGTTGTCTCGGCTGCATCTTTTCCGTTTACACTCTTTGCGTCCTTATCCTCCTTTTCTTTCCTGCTGTCCTCCTTTGCCGCTTCCTCCATTGTCCTGTTTGCATCCGCCAACGTGGAAAACTGTGATGATACCGCTGCCTGTGCTTTCTGTTCCACCTCGGCAAGTTCTTCTTCCTTTTTCTGCGTATTGCCGCCTATAGCCTGATCCATCTTGATCTCAGATTGCAGAACCCCGGATCTTCCTTCCATTTTTGTTGCCACGCTGCCCTGTACCTTCGCCTGTTTTATAGCGCTGTCCGCAGAAATCATTGCTGTCATGCTTGCCTGTGAAAGTCCGGCGCTTTTGCTTCCCGCTTTCCCTGTGCCGCCAAGCAGACCGCCCATAGAAGAACCTTTGGTCTGCTGTTTCCCCTGGCCGCCCATGGCAGCTCTGCGCTGCTCCATCTGGTGCTGTCTTAACTGCATATTCAAGTCACTGATCTGCTGTTGTATTTCCTGCCGCTTCTTCATCTTTTCTTCCAATGTCATATCCTCGTTGGAAGAAAGCTCCTGTAGCTGCTTCTGTGCATTGGTGATTTGGTTCTGGATGTTTCTGCTGTAAGAATCTGTTGCCCGATTCATCCCCATCTGCCCCATTTGTGTGTTTTCTCCGTTAATACCATTGATTGTCATTTTTCTTTTCCTCCTGATATCATTTTTCTATCGTTTTTTCACCAGCGGCTTCCTCACGCATTTTCTTTATTTTCACCTATTCTCAATTATTGTTTCGGAGTTAAATTCCACAAACTAAATGGATACGCAGTGAACCGGCCTTTTTCTGCTGTAAATCCATAATAATACCTCCCATGCCAGACCCATTTTTCTAACATAAGAGGCTTTTTTCATTCCATCATTAGCATAATGCTAAGGCGGAATTCATTATTTTTCAGGTCAATGGCTATATCCCCGGAATATTTCCTCGCCACCATGCGGATATTGGATAATCCATATCCATGACCTTCTGTTTTTTCTTTTGATGTAACAGGCAGCCCCCGTTCTTCATCCCATTGCAGATTTCCGGTGAAGCTGTTGCTTATCTCAATCATATAAGCATTATTCCTATGGTAAGAAAGGATGGATATATACGGCACTTCGCCCTTTCCTGCCTGTTCCGATGGAACACGTAGCGCATGTTCCATTGCGTTCTGCAAGGCATTGTTCAGTATCACGCTGACATCAAAAGCGTTGATGTTCGTGCCAGTAGGATAATAAAAATCTGACTGAAAGCGTATCTTCCTTTTCTCCGCCTCATTTTTTAGTTCCTGCAGGATCACATCCGTTACGGGATTCCCGCTTTTTATCTCCCCTGTTATCCGGGACAGAGCGGACTTTAGTTCCTCGCCATAATCCATTGCCTCCTCTACATTGTTTCCAGCATAAAGCCTTTCCAACGTAAGAATATGGTTTGCCATGTCATGCCTGATGCTGCGTATGTTCTGGTACAGGCTCTCCACCTGTCCGATATGCCTTTCTATATGATCAACCTGTGTGGCAAGCAGTTCGTTCTGCAGCTTTTCTTCCTGTCTTGCCTTAATGTTCTGGAAGAATACGGTCATTACCACTATCGTAATAATAGATATGCCAAAATGCAGAAATGCCAGTCCATTGTATAAACCGTAAATGGGCTCCATCCAACTCATTCCCGAACTCGTTTGATACTGTATCAGAATTCCGTATCCTGTCATTCCTGTGATGGAAGGTACGATCAACATAAACATTTCCTTTATGCTCATGTCCTCCATTTTATAAACATAGGTTTTTACAATATATCTTACACTGATTCCCAATAGGGCGAAGCCGATTACCGTATCCAGCAATTCCACTCCGCTAAATATCAAAATCTTTGCCGCCATATGCCTTTCTTGTATATAAAAAGCATCGGATACCACCTTTATGCTATACAACGCATCTGCTATTATCCTCGCCATATATTCCGAAAGCCAGTGCAGGGAAAAAAATGTTGCCGCTATAAACGTCTTCTGTTTATAATTTCTGCGGTCTATCCTGCACATGGCAATGAACGCTGACAATATTCCCAAACTGTATGCCGCAAATGTGTTTATCTCCATAGGCACGAAATACAGGATCAGCATTGTGGCAAAATAAGCGATCCCAATGCAGACCGATCCCTTTTTATTTTTCATGAAGGGCTTTGCAAAACGATACAGGATATATCCTGTTCCACCTATTGCCGCTATGGCATAGACCGCAGATATTACCGTCAATATATCCATGTATTCCATCTATCTTCTCCCTTTCCTCTGGTTATATCTCAAATACTGTTTTACAAACTCCTGGTAATTCTGCCTTGCCATGTGCGCTTGCCCCTTTTCCAGATAGACGGTTGTTGCGTCATATTTTCTGATAAAATCAAAATTCACAAGAAACGATCTGTGGGTGCGGTAAAATTCATCCCCCGCTTTTTCTTCCAGTTCTTTCATTTTCCCATAATATTCTATATCCGCATCCATCGTATGCAGAATCACTTTCCGGTCAAACACCTCCGCATATACGATATCCTCCAGATTGACGGCGACATGTTTTCCCCCTGTAGTTACCATCAGACTCGGCATTTTTCCTTTTTTATCTGCACCCTCCTGTCTATTTCTGTCCTCAAACTGTTCTACAGCTTTCTGCAATACCTCTGCAAATTTCCTGTCATCAAAAGGCTTTACCAGATAATGAAACGCCCCTACATCGAATGCCTGAAACACAAAATCATCCAACGCGGTCACGAAGATAATGATTGCCTTTTTGTTTTTTCTACGCAATTCCTCTGCCGCTTCCATGCCGTTCTTCCCCGGCATCTGAATATCAAGCAGCAGGATATCCGGCTCTTTATCTGACAGCAGCAGTTCTTCCCCCGACTGGTATAGTAACAGTTCTGCCTTCGGATAGAGTGTCCCTATCTTTTTTACAAACATATCCCTGATTTCTTTTTCATCGTCGCACACTGCTATCCGCATTTTTTCACTCCCTTGTATTTTCTTATAATTATATCGGATTTTTATGGTTGCCGTAAGAATGAAAATGACGTGGAACGGATATTTTCTGTTGTGAATGATCTTGTTATTCCAAAGCCGTTATAAATCTAATTCTTTTTCCAATCTATGCAATGCCCATGTAAAGCCTATCCCACCCATGACCCCCAAGAGTATTAGCACAAATACCAAGCTGTTTGCCCGGACAGTGCCATATAATATCAGTTCACGCAGTACATGAATCACATGAGTAAATGGATTGATGTTGATTGCAGCTCTTAAAAAGCCACTGATACCGTCTGGCGGAAACAGGGCTGTGCTAAGAAAAAATATGGGCAGTACTATTCCTCGCTTTTCATGCACTCTTTTGTAAACTGGCTAAATGACGCAGGCAAAACACAACCGGAATTTGTTAAAAATCTCTGTGGAAAATGGAAAGAAAAAAGCAATACCGAAGAAACAAGATATATTGTTAAGAAAGCATTGATATCCTTATAAAAATAGCGTCAACCAATATTGGCAATATCATTACTTTCTCAAGTAAAATTCTAATAAACGTCTAAATCAGCCAATATTTCAAGATTTGCCCTCTCATATTGATTAAATATGCTATCGTCAAAATCCGTACTGTCACAAGTTGGACTATACCAAATACACCCCATAAAATAATTATATAAATCTTCATTTGTAAATATATAACCATGCCTTGCATATATTTCATTTTTGGCTAAATGGATTACCAGCATTGGCTCACTTTCAAATTCCTCTTTTGTATAGTATTTCTTATCCGTTTCAAACAACGGCTCAATCACATTTGAAACATCCCGCACTTCTCTGACATCTTCCCAATATTCAATCATTTCAGAATAATAGGCACTGGCTTTGTAATACTGGCTTCTTTCATTGATCGACTTTGTAATTTCTTCCTCTGTCCATGATGAATTATCATTTGAGTGATCCGCAATGCCCTTTTTGGCAATATCTTCTTTCTGCCTTATTAACTCAAAAGAACCACTAAGGCCGTAGTCACTGCCACTATCCGCTTTTTTATCATTCAATACCTCTACATATATGCTGTCGCTGAGAAATTGGATATGCAAAGTTCCACTGTTTCCCCATTCATCATCCGTATAATCAAAATATAATTCTGCCTGTTCCATTTTTCCACTAATATCATCAATCAACGCAAACCGTTCTGTTGTTTCCTGCTGTGAAAAAAGCGTTCCCGAAAATTGATTATCTTCCGTTATCGTACAGGATAATTCAATTCCTCCCTCTGCTAAAATCTGTTCATGTGTTTTCCCCTGATAAGACCAATAGCCGCTGTACTCTGCAAAGGTAATGCTATCTTGTGTCCCGCTGCCGTTCTGTTCCATATTGCTATTCCCACAACCAACTGACAAGCACATAACAACAATAATGATTATATACATTTTATTTTTTAGCATTTTTTATACCTCATTTCTTTAAAGCGCTCATCAGTTGTCGGCTTTCCATTTTTCTTTCTCCAAAGCTATTTTAACCATTCAACTTATCAGACTTCCTCTTCGAAAGATACGCAAGTCCTCTAAGCAAAAAATATGATATTGTCGAAAAAACACTGAAAAAACAAACTGCTATTCCGATAGCTTGTGGAGTAGCCACATTTTTCTTTAATATCAAGAAAAGTAGAATGCTGAATATTCCTACACATATAAAACTGACAATCCAGTCTTTCTTTGGAGTGCTTTTCATCATTGCTCCATTCCATGCTCCATTTTTCACAATACAGAAAATATAAATCAGTCCTCCGGCAAGCAAAATTACCGTTTCCCCGATAATGAGGGAAAGATTTCCTGCCATTAACATTTGTGCTGCAATCGTCGCGGCACATACCAAAAACATTATGACAAATGAAAAGCTTCCAGCTTTTGCGGCTCTCCATTTTTCTAACTCATTATAATCGGCAACTTTTAATAATGTTTCTTTTAATTTTGATTCGCTATCCATATTCTCGCTTTTCCTTTCTCCATTTAATATCTCTTTGATTTCCACATCGTAATATTCAGAAATCTGCACCAAAATACTAAGATCAGGCAAATTAGTTCCTGTTTCCCATCTGGAAACAGTTCTTCCTGAGACACCCAGTATTTCCGCCAGCTGTTCCTGTGTGATACCTTTATCCCTGCGAAGTTGTTTTAAAAAAGCTCCAATCTCTTTTGGATTCACAAATTTTCCTCCTTTTGCATACAGACTACTTTTTTCTGACACCGGAGAACACGACACAAAGCGAGAAATGCCGCTGATTTTTCACCTGACAACAGTGTCTATTACTGTTTTTATGGCTTTTGCCCCGGATGGGCGCTTACCCTCATTTTATCAGTTTTCTTGCTAACTCACAATACCCGGTGCAAGCCCTATAAATTGATTGAAATAATTTGTAAAATGGCTCTGGTCTGAGGATGCGTCTATGTCGGTGGTCTGCTTTTTATCAAACGGTTGCATCCATGCTTTTCCGTGATCAACGCAGACAATGACCGCCAGCGGCGCTCCGTAAATGTTCGCCCCTTTTCTGATCTTCGCAAGCCCCTCACAGCTCTGGACGACAATCAGGCGGACGGGCTGGAGGTTGCTCGATAAAATCCATAATAGCAAATCCTCTCTTTCTAAATTTCCTTGTCAACCGCCTGTAAATTTATCATAGCAACTATTTGGTTCTGCATATCCTCAACAGTTTCTATTCTAATTCTGCCTATATTTTTTCTTGTCATTTCAAAATCTATGTCAGAAAATAATCTTTCACAAAAACAATTTGTTTCGGGAGACGCCCCCATTAAAGCTGTTACAAGCGAATTAGTGTCAAACTGTCCTAACACTTCTTTCAGTTCCTTTTCAGAGATTGTTGAAATCTGCTCAAAATCCGTTATCTTCTGTGGCTGTATTTTTGGTTCTAATATGTCATTTATCGTAATGTCATATAATTTAGAAATTTTCAATAAAACTTCTAAGTCGGGAATAGTCGTTCCGGTTTCCCATTTTGATACCGCCTGCCTTGATATACCTAATTCTTTTGCTAAATCATCTTGTGTGTAGTTGTTGCTTTTACGCAGAAACTGTAAGTATTTCGATATAATATTCATATTCATAAAAATCACCTTCCTTATTGCCATTATAAAGTATATAGCAATAAGAATAAAGAATTTGCTAAGTGCTAAAAAGCAAATAACAGTTGCGCATTATTTTACAGTTTTTTCTTATGGAGTGACGCTTTTCACATTTTTGCCTACCCTTTCTCTGACAGTTCAACAACGTTCCATAAAGTGGCTCGGTCTGCCCGTCAAACCCGCTGACAAGAACACTCCTGCTAATATAGGGCGCTTTTTCAACTGTCGACTGCCCCTTGCTCCGCTTGACTATGGAAAAACGTGTGCTTGCCTGTTTCGTGATATTCCCCATACGCAACACCTACATTCTGCCAATAGGGTAGTGGGGTGCATGGATAGACTTTGCAGACAGCCAAAAACCGCACTTTGACTTTTGTCTGAATGATATTGCCAATATCATTTCCCGGCTTTCCGCTCTAATTTTAGAAATAATCTACTAACACTCCCTTTCTGTGCTGCGCTGATAGGTTCTGCAAATAAAAAAGGCAGCTGATTGTCTGTTAAGATAATCGCTACCTAAAGGTAAACAATATTAAGCTTTTATATATCCATTACTGATAATACTAAAAAGTTAAAATCTACAATTTAATCAGTTCTTTTCAGCAACCCGATATGTTAAGAAAACATCTACAACTATCAGCATTGCCCATACTCCTAAAACAGATAATAAGCAAGGAATACCTTTCATAACGATACAAATACCTATTATTATGATTCCCCCAATGATAAAGGAAATTCCTCCTAGATGCTGGCTTTTTTTCCATGTTGCTTCATTTTTCATGCTCCAATGTGTCCTCAATCCTATCATAGAGTTCATCCGCAACTTAGGCATGAGATTTCCTGTAACAATCATTAGCATAGCAATGATGCCAAAAACAAGCTGACCAATATCCAATGAAACAAATGATAAATTTTCTACTTTGTTAAAGCTTGTGTAAAGAGAATAGACATTCAAAGCATTAAGCAATATCAACACTAAAATACCCATAATAATTGTAACATTTTTATTGTTTTCCCCATGCTCTTCCTTTTTCGCCGCCAATTTTGCCATTCCAAGCAGAAAATACCCCATGAAAAAACTTATTATTGGAAACAGCAAAGCCTCATATTTGCTTCCCCAACGGTCAACCTGATTGTCAAATCCATAATGAGCAGGAATTTTTTCGGGAAGATATGGCAACGCAATCAAAACAATCACTAAAGGAAAGTACATCAAAATATAATATACCGTTTTCTTTATTTTCATTTCTGACCTCCTCGTAACTCGTTAATCCACATGATAGTTTCATCAAGTACAGATAAATTTAATTCATAATAAATAAAGTTCTTAAATTTTGTCTCATAAATTAAATCTGCCTTTTTTAACTTTGATAAGTGATATGATAGGGCTTGTGGCGTCATGTTCAAAGCATTTGCTAAATCACCGGAACTTATTTTTCCCTCCTTTAATTTATGCAAAATTTTTCTTCGATTTTCATCTGCCAACGCTGCAAGTATCTCATTTACCGCCAATATATCGCCTCCTATTTCAACAAATCTTTAAATAGATTATACGAAATATTATGAGGGCAGTCAAGGGCTATTTAAAAAATCTTTTAAATAGCCCTTGACTCTAATTATTAGAAAAACTTTTCATAACTGTATATTCGGCTCCGATGAGAAAACCTCATTCTCAAATGTAAGCCGTTCCCCACTTTGACTAACTGCTCCGGCACAAAGAAATGGAATAGTTTAGCTTAAAATATCACATTTTCCTATAATGCGCTTAAAGCCCGACCAGGAAACAGGAACGCATAGCCTTCCGCTGAAAGGCTATGTAATACAGACGCCAGTTTCCCCGGACACCACCAAAATCCCTGCGGAGCTGTTTCAGTATTACGAAAGGATATTCTATATATTGTTATGCTTATGCCTCCTTAAAGCTTCTCCAGCTTTTCCAAAAATGCCCTGTAAAATTCTCCTTCTTTGATGCGGGCCTGCTGAACCTCTATGCTCCTGGGCGTATATACTACGGGATGCTCCAAATCGTACAGTGCCTTTTTCGTTGCCTGGATCGCAGATTCCACCGTGTTTCCAAGGATGTCAGAATTCTCCGTTTCACCCTTAAGCTGTTTATTAAGTCGCTGCACCATCATCTGCGATATATGGCTCATCATTCCGTTGTCCCGAATTCCCATACCATTTGCATTTACTTCTTTCGCCGCATCCATCCACGCATCTTTCACTTCCTGCGGGGCACCCCGTCCAACCATCTCAAAGGCTTTCTCATCCTGATCAGCTGCTTTGCCCTGCGCCGCCTTTTCTTCCACCGTTTCCATGAATCCCACAGCCCCGGATTCTGCACTTATTCCTGTCTTCTTTGCCGTGTATCCCGTCAGCGGATATCCCGCTGTTCCTATTCCGTTAATACCCATTTCTTTCAATCCTCCTTATCAGTCTGACGTTATTCGGAAATATGTAAAACATCACTGTTCCTAAAAAGCATAGCTTTCTGGATATTCTTCTGCCAATATGAGCTGTCAAAGTAGTTCCCGCTTTTGGGCAGATTCTTGAACATATTCATGATCATGTCATAAGTCATGGATGATGTGTCAATCTCCAGTTCCTTCCCGTCCTTTGACTTGATTACAGTGCCGTTATCACCCACATAAGCAACCGTATTATCATCAAGGTACTGTATCATTCCTGTCATTTCCGCAAATTTTTTCACAGGAAATTCTCCCGCCTCCTTGCACATCTTCCAAAATTTTTCGGCATCTTCCCCTGTCATATATGGCCGTTTGCCATCTATAACATACCATGAAAGGCCTGTTGCCGAATCTGTATATTTTGGTGATGTCAACGCCCATTCGTCCAACGTCCTGCCTTGATACCATGTTGTCAGGCCGCTGTCATTTGAGACGGCGCTTTCTTCCTGCCTTATTAATGGATTTGTTGATTTAAGTGTGTCATATATATCCTGCACACTGGTATTCTGCCTTGCACCTCCGGGCGCAGATGCCTCTGCTGCCTGTTTTTGCTGGTAGAACGGTCTTGCCCTGCTCCTGTTGTATTTATTTGTTGATACATTATTCTGATAATAATTTTGTCCTATTCCATTTACACTCATTTTTCAAATTCTCCATTGTCATCAATTATTTTAGTGGAAGCCCCTTTGTCGTTCAGAAATGCTTTCTCTGCCATCTACTAATAATACGAACCAGCCCTCAAAAAAGTTCCATTTCCCTTATTTCCTGCATCTGTCAAATCATAATTTGCCCTCGCTCCTACTGACGGATTTTCCCAATCCGCATAATTGATCTGTAACTGCACAAAATTCCAAAGGTGAAACTTATCACATTTCGTACAACTTCCTTCCATCATGGCGTGAAGCAGAAGTAATCGGCGTGTGTATTATAAAAGATATGACCCGTTGGGGGTACGAATTTACTCATGCAGACCGTTGCGGACGTGCTGAAAAAAATTGCGGAATGACCGATTGACCCATGGCAAAGACCAAAGCCGAGGAATGGAGGATGGCGGGATAGTCAACGCCTCTATTCAGCCGCCCTATTTTGGACTTTTATGAGACCGATAAACTGAAATTTACAAACCCTGACGCTTTTTCTCAATGTAATCGAATTGCTGTAGAATAAACTCTCCCAATTCCTTTGCTGAAACGGAGTTGCTTATGGTGAGATCCTTACTGGAGAGATCCGGTTCAAAACCGCGGTCAGATGCCGGAACCCAGCGACAGACACTAAAAACATCCCCATCCCATGTAAGGTCAACACAAAAAGTGGCTTCTACATATTTTTTGAAGCTCCGAATCCCCTTGGGCATAAGCCATGGCGGCAAAATCCAGGTGTATCGTATAATCTTTCATCGAACATGGTCATTCCTCCAAATACCAATTGTTTTACGAACTTTCGTTCTATGTCCGTTCCGACTATCCAAACCGTCAAGGGATGAGTAATATTTTTTCGCAAAAGGCGTGAAAAAATCTCCCCTCTTGAACCCTTGACCGTCTGGATTTTTGCCATTACCATTTTACCGCCGAAAATGGGGATGCCTGACCTACTTGAAAGATATGTTGAATATTCTTATGCTTTAAAGTCAAATCCTTGGAATCCCCTTGATTCCCCACGAAGATTAAGGACTCTGTTCGTAAGCGGCACGATCATTCCCTCTTTCTTCAAACGTTCCAGCATTTCCAGAAGCACAGGAATTTTTGAATCTAACTGAACTTCTGCTCTCTGTGAGCCGGACACACTTCCCTCTCCGAACGTCAGCCTCATATAATCCTCGGTTTCCTTGACCGCCATTTCAAACTTAGAAGGAGTATTTTCCTCTCTTTTAAGGTCTTCCTCACGTTCATGCAAATATTCTTTTTGCACCCCTTCATACCAACTTTTCACTCTGTCCTGCCACGCTGTCTGCCCCGAGCCATAGCCATATGATGTATCAAGATCATATAGGCAACCGTCCTTATAGCCAATCGCCAAATTACAATCCGTTGTCCTCTCCCATCCTGCTGCAGCCACTCTCCGATATGCAGCCTCATATCTCATTAGCGTAGAAACATCTGCATTGCCATCTGCTGCCAATTTGTCATATTTGTCTTTCAACACTTCCCACAAATCTTCTCCATCGGGAGTATAAAACTTTCCCCCCCTGTTTTCCAGTTCCCTTATATCATATCCTGTCAGCCGATTTACAAAGTGATAAACCACCATCTTTTCTTTATCTCCCGATATGTATTGAAGAGGTTCCTCTACACCATAATTTACCGGGTCACAAAAAGCGATATGCTCATATAGGTAATAACCATTTTTCCCTTGATTCAATGCTGCTTCTATCCTTTTTGCCAATTCTTCATCTACTCCACTTGCGTGAATAAAAAAATCATATGGGTCAACTGTCAGCCTTAAATCAGCACCTTTGGGGATTACAATTCCATTTTCTTCAAATGCCTGATGAATGGCATCATTCATCTTGTCACGAATTTCTTGATTCCATTCCATATCTTCCACAAGATCTTCTTTTGTGTAATTTGCATATTCCGGCTCCATCTGCTTAGAGGACGAGACAGCACCCTCATTTTTTGTGTCTGCATTTATTGCTTTTTCTGCGCTGTTTATGCTTTTTGTGCTTTTCGCTGTTGCCACATTGTTCCGATCATAATTCCTTCCTACTCCATGAACACTCATTTTCAATTCTCCTCCATTTTTATCGTTTCTGCCACCTTCAGCCTTCGACTAACTTATCGGAAAAATAAGGGGGATTACTAACATCTACTGCGTGAATGGTTAATATGGCTACGTAAATCGCAGATTTCTTTGTTTTGAGGTCTAAACTGCTTTTATTATTCCCTTAAGGCAGCGCAAACAAGAACCACCGTGTAAGCATATTACCTCTTATTTCCCCGCTTTCCAAGTAGTTTCATAGGAAACCAGTTCTTCCACCGGAATGCGTGTCTGCAAATGGCGCTCCGGGTCTGCCGCTTCCTCGTCCGGATACCCGACTGCAAGGATATTAACCGGCTCTAAATTATCCGGCAGCCCGAACTCCCTGCGTATCACATCCGGCTTGAAATAGCATATCCACACAGAGCCAAGACCTAATTCCGTTGCCTGCAGCATCATGTGGTCTGTAAGTATGGATGCATCTATGTCAGTAGTCTGCTTTTTATCAAACGGGCGCACCCATGCCTTTCCATGGTCAGCGCAGACAATGACCGCCAGCGGCGCTCCATATAGGTTCGCCCCTTTCCCAATCTTCGCAAGCCCCTCACTGCTCTGGACGGCGATCAAGCGGATGGGCTGGAGATTGGCCGCTGTCGGCGCAACATGAGCGGCCTCCAGAATTTTTTGCAGCTTTTCCTCCTCCACTTTTTTGTCCTTATAGCTCCGGACGGAATAACGCTTCTTTGCAATTTCGATAAAGTCCATAGTGGTAAATCCTCTCTTTCTATTGTATACTGAACGTATTGATTCATCATTGCCCTAAATTTTAACAGGACACAGAAATTCTGCAAGAATGCACTTTTTAGGTAGATACTTCCCAAAAGGGTAGCTATAAAAAGGAGAGGATACAGACAATGGAATATTCAAAAGACCAGTTCAACT